>Ga0272442_10000102_pt1 | contig 135711 bp, 103 predicted proteins | sample SSMForm2O_FD_200262 | JGI IMG/M metagenome (GOLD analysis project Ga0272442, IMG submission 200262) | Marine sediment archaeal communities from Little Sippewissett salt marsh, Falmouth, MA, United States - SSM-Form-2O | ecosystem: Environmental > Aquatic > Marine > Wetlands > Sediment ... | reverse complement strand
CCAGAAACCAACCTCGTCCATTTTTTCGGCAATGGGCAGCATGTCCTCTGTCCTCATCCTCGTGGCCAGCGTGGACTGGTGCCCGTCTCGAAAGGTGTTGTCCTGAATCTTGAGCGGGTTCTTTACGCCGCCTTCCAAAAAATCACTCATCATCGACCTCCCTTCATTTCATAACCTGAATTTCACAAAATTCAGGCATGAAAATTCAAATTGGATTGAATTATATCTATTTACCATGAGACGGGAATTTTTTTCTGGAGACGTGGTTTTCTAAAAACCAGCGTTGCGGATTACGGAGACCCCAGCAAGAACCCAATGGCCCCGGGATAACTATTTACCGGCGAAACAGACACGTTCTCTCTCGGAAACCCATTTTTTCCGAACCCCCCTGACCGAGAGAGAGGCCATACTGCCCTCGATCAAGTCAAGGGATTGAGCATCCCGCACACTGCATCGGGGACAAAAAATCCCGCCGACTTGTCCGCCCTCCTGAGGATAAACCTCCGGCGGGTTGTGGAAAAGGGCCATTTCTGGATGAAAACTCGCTAAGGCACAAGGACCGTCTTAAGCACGTCTTGCTTACCCACAATACCCACCAAGCGCCCTTCCTCCACCACCGGAAGTGTATGAAAATTCTTATCCACCATGATGGTGGCCACCTCCTCAATGGTCGCTTCAGTATCAACGGTTACGGGATCCGGGGTCATGGCCTCTGCCACGGTAGTAGCGGCTATTTTCTGGATCTCTTTTTCAACGCTCTTCATAGATGTTAAAGGAATGAAGCCGTCCAAAAGCGTAAAGAGTGATGGAATGGGAAGCCTCTTCTGTTGACTGATCAAATCACTCTGGCAGAGGATGCCTATCAGCTTTCCCGATTCATCGACCACGGGGGCTCCGTTGATGCTGTTTTCAAGGAGCACTTTTGCGGCATGGATAATCTCGGTGTCGGGACTCAATGTAATGAGATCCCTTGTCATGATGTCTTTTACTTTTGCCACGGCGCCTTCCCCCTGATAAATGTTTACACCGGAACAGATCTCAACCGTGAATCGGACATCAAGGTGCTTTTTTTTCCAGGACCCGGCCGTCCCCGTTGAGGACAAAAATCATAAACCCATGGGCAGCGGCATTTTTGGCCAGTTCCTCATATCGAACGGCCTGTACTTCATAGGTACACGCTTCCTCCCGGGTCAAACCTTCGAGTCCTTTCAGGGCTTCCTCCTTTTCAAGAAACGCCGGGAGAAAGGAAACACCCGTGGCCTGATCCTGCTGCCCGACAAACTGCTCGTTCCCTCCGGGATCCATCACTACGACCCAGACCCAGGGATTTCCCTGAATCAAATCTCCCATGGGAACCTCCTTTGAATGAATTTAGAATTATCAATGAAAGACTTTCCTAAAGAAATGTTTCCACCTTTGCTTCCGTTCTTATCTTCTCAAGGTATTTTTGAATTTCTTTCTGCATCTTGTCCTGCTGCATAAATCCTTTGAGCTTTTCCTGCACTTCCTCATACGGAACCTTGGTTGCAGGTCTCTTATCGGTGATCTTGATCAGATGATACCCAAACTCGGTCTCCACGATGTCGCTCACCTCATCCTTTTTCAGAGAAAATGCAGCGTCCTCGAAGGGTTTAACCATGCCCTGCCCTCGCCTGAAATAGTTCAAATCACCATTTTGCTCTGCACTGGGACAATCTGACAACTCCTTTGCAAGGGCACCGAAGTCTTCACCCTTTTTAACTCTCGCCTGGACACCTTCGATTTTTTTTCTTGCTTCCGCCTTCTGCTCCTCGGTCGCCGTCTTTTCCACCTTGACAAGAATATGGCTCGCCCTGACCTCTTCGGGCTTGGTGAACTGCGGTGAGTGACTATCATAAAAGGCTTTGGCCTCCTCGTCAGTCACCTTGGATTTTTCCTTGAATTCCTCGTCGACGAATTTCTTTATCATCATCATTTTTTCGATCTGTGATTTCAAGGTCGCCTCATCAATGCCGTTTTGACTCAGGACGGACTTGAACTCTTCTTCAGAGGGATACCGGCTTTTAATGGAAGTCATCTGTTCGGTGATTTTCGTTTCATCAATCTTGATGCCCTTTTTTTCGCTTTCCTGAAAAAGCAACTCGCGATCGATCATGCTATCGAGGACCCGCTTCTGAAGCGCAGGCATTTCGGCCGCATCAAGCTTTCTTTTGCTGGCGATGATCTGTCTCTGCACACGGTCCATCTCTCGATTGAACGCATCCCGGGTAACCTCCAACCCATTGACCAGGGCCACTTTGTCCTGCTTCGTCTGCTTTTCTTCCGCACACACCGTCCAAGGGATGGCAACCATGAGCACAGCAATAAAAAGTGTCTGAATGCCCCCTATGTGATTCTTACGCATGAAACGTCTCCTTTCCTCGAAAAATAAAAGAGCCCGGGAAGGGCTCAAAAAATGATTCGTCGCGCGCCTTGGTCTTTTGCAAACCCCTTGTTTTATCAGAACGTTATGCCCTGCATCGCGCTGTTTTTCAATTAATGTAGCATGTTTTATGGGCATGCGGCAAGGATTATTGGTTCGCAAGTGCAGGCTTTAAAACTCACATGAGATGCGTAAGAAAAGGCCGAAGCTCTTCCCATAACCGCCTGTTTCCGTGACGGAAAGATTTTTCACCCTCCCAGTAAACCTTCTCAGGGATCACTGCCCTAACTTGAAGCCCTTGATCAGCCCCTTGATCTTCTCCTCGGGAGCCTCGGTTTCCCCCTCCTTCTTGGTCCCGGTGCCCTCCAGCATCTTCTTGAGGTCATCCGTTTTCGGGATACCCTCTTTGAGCTGTTGTTTCAACATCCCCTCGAGGTCCGGACGAAACTTCGGGGAAGCGAAAGTCCCGCTTACAAGCACGGGAACCATGAGTCCGCTTCTGTCTTTCTGATCCCCCTGCCCCTTGAGCGTAGCCACAAAACTGGGTTCCACACGAAAATCCAGGGTCTCCTGAACGAGGTCGGTCTCTCCCGCAGCCTTGAGCCGAAGGATAGGAGATACGAGCTGCGTTCCAGGGGTCTTCGCAAGGCCGTTTGTCAGGGTAAAGGGAATCATGAACTCGGAAAAGTCCGTTCGGGGTTTTTTCTCCGTCTTTTCCGCCAAACCGAAGGAGGTCTTGAGGTTCTGCACCATACCGGTGAGATCAATGCCCACGATGGCTCCATCCCTGAACTGGAGTTCTCCTTTGCCGTTCAGGGTTCTCTTGATTCTGTCGGCATCATCCCCTTCCATGGTCAAGGATACCTGGGTAAAAGTCGTCCCCTCAATAAACTCTTTCTGCATGACATCCTTGATAAGAGGTCTGACCTGGAAGTCCTTGCCATTGAGGTTTACCGTGGTTTTCGGCACATCCCGCCGGACATCCACAGTCGCTTTTGTCAACAGATTTCCCTCATAGGCCTTGAATGCGAACGGATCGATGTCGTATACACCATTCAGGCCTTTAACCGTAAGACGGACATCCTGGAATCTGGCCCCCTTTATTTTCAATTCGCCGACACGGACATCCCCCTTTAAGACAGGTTTTCGAAGAGGAGAATAATCCGTTTTCTTCTTTTCCGGTGCGGGTTTTGCCCCCTCTTTGGCCGCCTTCGCTTCACTTGGAGGCGGCAGGTATCGATCCACATCGATCTTGTCGAGGGTCATTTCAAAGGCCAGGTCAGGCTTGGAAAAATCCTTGGCCCGGGCTGAAAAGGTGAGCTTTGACTGATCCAGCTCCAGGTTCCCGTTGGATAGGGTCACGTTTTGCGGATCGCCTTTCACGTTAAGCTTCAGGGACACAAGGTTCAGAGCCTCGGGATCCGTCGTTTGAACCGGGAAAGGTTGTCCCATCGCCTCCATGAGTTTTCGCGGCGAAAAGGGGTCCACCTGGAGGGCCAGATCGAACTGCTGCCTGGTGACAGGATCCGTAATCTTCCCCGACATGCTCATGGACAGATGATCGAGGGCACTAAGCGCAAGATCCAAGGGAATGGTGCCCTTCCCCGGCTCTTTCCCTATGGGCCCGATCTTGCCCTTGAGGGAAAGGGGCTGCCCGTCGACCTTGGCGGAAAAAATCAGCTGAATGGGTTGATCCAGTGAGACATCCTTGAGTTCCAACGTCAGGTCTTTAATCTCCCGGCGGGTTCCTGTGGCGCCGTCGATCCAGAGGGCCTCACCCTCTCTGACGGCAAATTCCCCGACGGCCAGACCCTTGATCGGCAGACCTTCCATGGATTCGCCGCCAGTCTTTTCCTCCTTTTTTTCCGATTTTTTCTCAGCCGTTTTCTTTGAAGGTTTACCCAAGTCTCCCCAGTTCGTCCGGCCGTCCTTTTTCTTCTCCAAAACGATCTTCGGCCCTACCACAACGAACCTTTTGATTTGGATGTCCTTTGAAATAAGAGGGAGAAGTTTCACCTGGACATCAAAGGAGTTCACTGAGACGAAATCCTTTTTCTCAAACCCTTTCGGATTCCCAAGATGCAGATCCGAAAAGGCGATGCCCGCCCAGGGGAAAAGGGAGAGTTTCAAGTCGCCCCCGATGGTAAAAGAACGCCCTGTGGCCTTGGCCACTTCCTCCTCAATCCTGGGTTTGTATTTCTGGACATCGATAAACATGGGGGCGATCAGGAGAATCAGGATGATCAGGACAATCAATCCCCCAATGACAATTCCGGCCCATTTTACAGCTTTACCCATGATCCACCTCCGATTCTACGGTTTTAGTCACATGATATATTTTCATAACCCTTCGTGCTCTTCGTGTCCTTGGTGGTAAAAAGTCGGCCAAAAAATCTTAAACCACATTATAGGCCATTTTGAGGCTCATCAATGCGCAACATATTGTTGTAGATTTTTCACTATCTGACTTTTTGCGAGAGTGTCACCATTAGGGTTTGAAAAGGGCTGATCGAATAAACCGTTCAATTGGTTTTTCCGAACACCTCCTTCAGTAAATCGGTCACCCGCGCAGTCGGATTCTGGCGTATCTTCTTCTCTTCTTCCGCCAGCATTGAGAAAAGACCTTCCAAGGCTCCGTCGGATACATACTTGTCCAGATCAAGTCCGAGTTTGCCTCCGAAAGGAAGGCTATTGACCTTGGATTCCAATTCCTGGTATTGGCGCGTCACGCCCACCGTGCCCATGGTCTCATGCACAATGGGCTTGAAGGTTTCAGAAAGTCTGTCCCAAGTTTTTTCCCTGAAATAGAGTGTAGCCTCGTTTTCCTTCCCCTTCAGGATTTTCCGGGCGTCATCGAAGCTCATGCCCCGAATCGTCTCCCAGAACATTTCCTTGGCCTCAGGCGCCGCCTTCTCGGCAGCCCGGTTCATGCTCAGTTCAAAGGCATCCAATTGGGATCCGTAACCCACGGTCCTGAGGAGGCCCTCGACCTTCTGCACGCTCTCCGGAAGCAAAATCCGAATAATAGGATTTCCGTAATATCCATCTGTCTGCGATACATTACCGACGGCGTTTTTTGTCCCGATCTCCAGGGCCTCTTTGAGTCCCTGAACGATTTTGTCTTCTGAGAGCTCTCCGCCACCTCCCAGGACCTTTTCAACGCTCTTCATGAAATCGCCGAAACCGGCAAAGACCGGAGCGCCGATCAAGAGGCACAGGCTGCCGAGGAAAACCAAGAGTAAGATGGTTATTTTTTTCATAAGTTGCGTCTCCCTTAAGAGAAGAACGGATGAAGATATTTTGCGGCATTCAGTGCCCGTTTATCACGTCTCAACGCCCCCGGAAACCGTATGAACCGCCATCTGGGGAAAGGGGATCTCGATACCGTTTTCATCGAAGGCTTCCTTGATGGCCCGCGTCAAATCAAATTTCACACCCCAGTAATCCTCCTTTTTCACCCAGGGACGAACGACGAGATTCACACTTGAGTCTGCCAGTTCCGCAACCGCGATCTGGGGTGGCGGATCCGGCAGAATTCGGGTTTCCGCTTTCATTAACGCCGAAAGCACCTCCACGGCCTTTTGGATGGAAGAGGCATATCCGATGCCGATCACCAGATCCACTCTCCGGGTGTCATAGGCCGAAACGTTCTTGATGATATCTCCAAAGAGTTTGCCGTTCGGGACCAAAATTTTCACATTATCCGGGGTCGTAAGGACGGTTGTAAACAACTCGATTTTCTTTACGGTTCCTGCGACTCCCGCGCCCTCGATATAGTCTCCTGTTTTAAAGGGACGCAACGCGAGGATCAGGACACCGGCCGCAAAATTTGCCAGAGACCCTTGGAGCGCAAAGCCGACGGCAAAACCGGCCGCTCCGAGGATCGCGACAAAAGAGGCGGTCTGGATGCCGAATTTTGCCAGGGCGGCCAGGACGGTAAAGGTCAGGATAAGGATATATGTGAGACTGCCCACAAAAGAAAGGATCGCATCATCCGTCTTTGCCTTGAGCAGCATCTTTTTAACTATATTGCGACCCAGACCGGCGGCAATCCGGCCCAGAATCAAAATGATGATCGCTCCGACGATCTTCAAACCATAGGTGGCCAAAAAAATGTTCACCTGACTGACTGTCGCGTCCATGATGACTCCTTTTGTCTCTCTTCGAGCCTTGAACCTCTGAAACCGTTAGCCTGAGGCAAGGGTCGAATAGAAAAAGGATGGGTAAGTAAGAAGAGCATCCCCTGTGGCCTGGGTTTGCTCTCGCCTGATATCGAATCTCGCAGCAACGCCCTCTCTGAAGAGATGGTGGGACCCATCTAAGGGGTCCCACCTTTCGACTTAGAGATGTCCGTTGTTGCATTTCAGACACGTCAACGAACGATTTTTATCTCCGTTCTTCGATTCTGAGCCATACCCTCCGTGGTATTGTTTGTTGCGATGGGTTTATTATAAGAAAAACCTTCCATAAATAGCCGTTCGCTGGAGATCCCCTGATTCACGAGATATTTCATGACCACATTGGCCCGATTTTCAGAAAGCGCCTGGTTATGCTTGGCGGTACCGCGAATATCCGTATGCCCGTGAATCTCCATCTTCAACCAGGGATTCTTTTTCATGATTGAGACCACATGATTCAGTACGGGCTCGAACCTGGCTTTAACATCCCACTTGTCCGTATCGAACTCCACGTTCCTGATCACCCAGCAACCGTCGGCATTTACCGGCGCGCTCATGGGGGTTCCCGGACACTTGTCTTTGTCGTCTAAGACACCGTCCCCATCGCTGTCCTTGGGTTTCATCGGCATAACAGGTTTGGGAGGTGCTGGTTTGGGGGGTGCTGGTTTCATGACCCTTGCCAGAAAAACTTTCTCCACAAAATCAGCCATGCCTTCCGGGGAGGATAGACTCCCGGCGTCGGTCGCAAACCCGCACTTCCCGGCGAGGGCGACCCTTTCCATGACGACCTTGCCCTCAGGCTCATGCCCAACCAAGACAGTATAAATACAGAGTCGGTCGCAGTAGGCCGTTTTCATTTTCATCGCTGCCGTGACAGGAGCATTGCCCATTTCCTGGCCGTCACTGATGATGATCAGGGCGATGTTTCCCTGAACGGATTTGAAATCTTCACTTGCAGCATTGATGGCCAGTTCCAGCGGACTGTCGCCATTGCCATGCCGAATCCTTCGAATACCCCCTTCGACACCCTCCTTGGTATAGGGTTCGACCCCGAACAGGAGAGCCGTGGGGCTGCCGGTGATATAGTCACCCATCCCGAACCTGCGAACTCCGGCCATGAGTTTCAGGTCAGGGATGGTCTGATTCATGCGACTTGCAATTTCCTTCATGGTTCCTAACTCGGCGCCCGACATGGATCCCGATCCATCCAGGATCAACATAAAATTATCCACCTTCTGGACGTATTCTCCCGATTGTACCTTTGCATTGAGATCATGGGCCTTGAATACGGCCATGGGCTGCTGCGCAGCACATCCAAAGATCAGTGCGCTTGCCATGACTAAAATCAATGCCTTTAGAAGTGTCTTAACCATCATGTTTCCTCCTTTTCGTTTTTGAGATTTTCAAAAAATAAATGCCATCATATCCAATTAGTGTTTTTCGACTCTTATCAACGCATGGCCGGATCAAACGACATAAGTTTAGGTTATTTAAAATGATTTACGAATAGAGGTGGATTTAGATGCCAGCGGCCTACGGCCGCATAACTTCCGGGTTTGACGGCACCATGGCTCTGCCTAAAGGTTCAAGGATAATAAAAAATACTTGCAGCAGTCTACGAAGGGATGTCTTCCCGGTCAATAGGGTCTACACAGTAATTTTCAGACAAAAAACATGTATTTTCAAAAAAGGTTAGAGGGTACGTGACGCAGAAAGTCAAATATGAAGGGTCTTACTCCTTTTAAGCAAATTCATTCACATATAGATGAGGACATATGCAGTGATTTGTGAGATTCGAGAAAAATTGTCTCCCCTCCCTACCTCTCGTGTTTATCCAGCCATTGCGCCAAATTCAGAAGCCCGATATCGAAGTCGTGGGAAAAAACGAACCCCGAGCTATTCAACTTCCCGATATCGGCCTGAGAGTGCCTCGCCTCCCCCTCCCGGGGATTTTCAAACCGGGTCTGCAAATCAATCTTCAGCAGTGCCTTGATTTTTTTCACAAGATCCAGGACTGTGGTCTTCTTGCCGTACCCGACGTTAAAGACTTCTCCTCTAATATTATTGTCCAAGGCAACATGAAGGAGAGCAGAGACGACATCTTTCACGTAGATGAAATCCCTTGTCTGCTCCCCATCGCCAAAGATGGTGATGAAAGAATCGCCTCCCCTTTTTTTGTCAAAGGCACGGTCGAAAAAAATGGAGATGACACCCGAATAGGGAGAGGACGGATCCTGCCTTTCGCCAAAGACATTGAAGAACCTGCAAGCCACGGTAGGTTCGTTGAAAGCGTCGTTATAGATTTTCAAGAGATGTTCGCCTGCCAGCTTGTCCGCCCCATAGGGACTTTGGGGTCTTGGAAGGTATTCCTCTTTAAGAGGCATGGTGGGAGTATCTCCGTACACTGCAGCCGAACTTGCAAAAACAAACTTTTTGACGCCTTTCCCCCGGAAGCCTTCCAGAAGGTAAAGCGTACCCTGATAATTCACCTCATGGGTAAAAACGGGCTCCTCCATGGATCTTATCACGGAAGCAATCGCCGCAAGATGAAAGATGTAGTCGATATCGGAATTCGAGGAGACTATATTTTCCAGCAACGCCCTGTCCCTGATGTCGCCCCGGAAAAAATCAAGGTGGGGGTGGTCCAGAGGAAGGTTCTCTGTCCTACCCGTCGAAAGATCGTCGACAACAAGGACCTCAAACCCCTTTTCAAGGCAGGCTTCAACGAGATGGGAACCGATAAAACCGGCTCCCCCTGTAATGAGACATTTAGTCATTGACCATTTTCCCTGTTTCCAGTTAAAAAAAGAGACAATACAATTAATATACTATAATGGTAATAAATTGCAAATAAAGATTCTGTCCGCACAACGGTTTGAGCAGCATCAATCGGCTTGTTTATCAGATCATTGGAAATCCGGACGGGCTCGATCCCCAATCCGGAGGGTCCACCCAAATCCACCGTCAAATTTCCACATCATCAAAAAGGACAAGGGATTTTGGTGGATCCCTGGGCACCAGCAAGGTATTAGATGTCTGTCCCGCTCAAAAGCGGGGGCACCGCATCGCAGATCCCGCTGCAGTGTGCGGGAGGAATGACGACTGAGACGTATGAGCAATACGCCGCAGGGAGGAATGATCGAAGGCAACGTCGCTCCCTAGATCCCGGCTTGACGGGAAGATGATGCCTTGATGGTGAATCAGGGGTCCAAACACATGGTTGAGAATAACTCTTTCATTTGCTATGCTAACATATTAAAAAATTTCGGATTTAAAGATTTTACAGAATATTTTTCTCTTTCCTGCCGATATATATAGAAGGTAACCTGCAAACGGGGATGGAGAGGACCCCGATCACAGGCTCTCATTGAGCAAGTTTCCTGGAGGACACTATGACCAGGCTTTACATGATAAGGGGCCCTATGCAAGGGCACGCCTTTGATTTAAAAGACCCGACGACTTCGATTGGAAGGGCTATAGAGAATGATATTCAGATTGATGATACTTCCGTCTCCAGATACCACGCCACAATCATCAGGAAAGGCGACGATCTCTTCATCGAGGACCTGAAAAGCCAAAACGGGACCCTGATTGACGGGAAAGCCATCACCTCTTCGCAGGCCGTCCAGTTGCATAAGGGCATTTCCATTGCCTTGGGAAATATTTTGTTCATCCTGGGGAAAAATGCTGCGGCGATGGAACCGATCCCCCAGGTTGACGATGTCCCTCCGGACCGGGCCGATGATCCGAAAACGCCCCGCCCTGAAGAACAGACGATCATCACCGACAGGAAGAACCTTGACCTGATCTATGAGGTATCCGCCACCCTTTTGAGAACCCTGGATATCGGCGAACTCTGCGAAAAGATCATGAACGCCCTCTTCTTCCATTTTAAAAGAATCGATATGGGCATCATCTTGCTCCGTGATCAGGCATCCGGAGAAATGAAAGAAGTCTTCGCCCGGGCGCGAGACAAAACAAAACCTCCGGCCGGGAATTATAGCCGAAGCGTCGTCGAAAGGGTTGTTCGCCAAAGCAAGGCTGTGATGATCTCGGATACCAACCTGGATAAAGAAACCCCGGTTACCAAAACGATAGAAGTCCAGAGAATCCGGTCCATCATGTGCGTGCCTCTGATCAGCCACGAGGAGGTGAGGGGGGTTATCTATGTACATTCCGTCAATGTCCCCCAGGGCTTCCAGAAAAAAGACCTCTCCCTGTTCGCCGCATTGAGCACACCTGCGACGGTGGCCATAGAGAATGCGTTACTCTACCATAAAACAAAACGCGCGGAGGCGGCTCTGCGCAAGGCTCGTGACGAGCTCGAAAAAAGCGTTGAGAAGCGCACCCGTGAATTGGTCCTGACCAATCAAAAACTCACCACAGAGATCACCGAACGCGAGCGTTCCGAACAAGCCCTCCGGGAAAGTGAAGAAAGGTTCCGGAATTTAGCCGCCTCGGCTCAGGACGCCATCATCTCCATGGATAACGAAGGTCGGGTTTCCTATTGGAACGAGGCGGCTGAAACCATGTTCGGTTATAAGGGAGATGAGGTCGTCGGCCGGGACGTCCACAGCATCCTGGCTCCACCCGACTACAACGATGCCATAGCGCGGGGATTCGATGCCTGGAAGCAGACGGGCGCAGGGCACGCCGTGGGCAAAACGCGTGAACTGCTGGCCCTGAAAAAAGACGGAAGCACCCTTCCCGTGGAACTTTCACTCTCCTCCGTGCAATTTCGCGGGCAGTGGAATGCCGTGGGGATGGTTAGAGATATCACCGCCCGCAAGCAGGCCGAGGCCGAACTGAATGAAAGGACCCATGACCTTGATATAAGAGTCAAACAACTTTATTGTCTTTACGGCATTTCCAAGCTTCAGGAAATGCCTGACAATTCACTGCAGGATGTCCTCCAGGGTGTGGTTGATCGGATACCAGGCGCCATGGAACACCCCGACAGGACATGCGCGCGAATCCTGTTTGGCGACCAGTCCTTCACCTCGGACCCGTTCAGCGAAAGTCAATGGAAGCTGAACCGCCCCATCAAGGCCAACGGCCGGGAGGTTGGACAACTCGAAGTGTATTACCTGGAACAAGGGGAAGAGAAAGACCCGGACGGGCCGTTCACCCGGGAAGAAATGACGTTGATCAACGTGATCGCCGAGCAACTCGACAAGACATTCAAGCACAAACGGACCCAGGAGGCCCTCGACCAGGCCCGGGAAAAGGAGGTTGCGATCGGGTCGAGGATTCAACAAACCCTGCTGCTGGGGATCCCGCCCAAAAATGTTCCCGGATTGAGCGTTTCTGCCATGACGATTCCCTCACAACGTATTGACGGTGATTTCTTCGACTTTTTTCGCCAATCCGACCAATGCATGGACATTCTGATCGGTGACGTCATGGGGAAAGGTGTCCCGGCGGCCCTCCTCGGCGCAGCCATTAAAGGCCACTTTGTGAAGGCCCTGAGCGACCTGATCCCGAACTCCAAAACCTTTCCAGACCCGGCCGAGATCGTCGGTGAGGTGCATAAAAGAATGGTCAGGGAACTGATTGATCTGGAATCGTTCGCCACACTGTGCTATGTCAGGTTTGACCTTGTCGGTCGCCGGGGTGAATTGATCGATTGCGGACATACCAGAACGATTCATTATCACCGGGCCAGGCAGGAGTGCAGTACGATCAAAGGTTACAACATGCCGTTGGGATTCAGTGATGAAGAGACCTATGGCCCTCTTTCCTTTCCCCTGGAAGCCGGCGACATCCTGTTTTTCTATTCCGACGGCATCACCGAGGCCCAGGACGGGGACGGACGGTTCTTTGGCGAAGATCGCCTCATTGAGTGCATCACGTCCGATGCCAACCTGGAACCCAAGGCTTTGATCGAACGGGTGCGTGATGCGGTCCTGACCTTTTCCGGCACGGAAAGTTTTGTCGACGACCTCACGTGTGTGGCGGTCAAAGTCCAGGCCGAAAGCAATCTCACCCCTCTGTTGCACCTTGAACTGGAGATTCCCAGTGATACGGGTCAGCTTGCCAAACTGAGGGACTTTGTTCAGGATCTTTGTCAAAGAAATATCCATCCGCCCTTTGATATAGACAACACCTGGCAACTGGGTCTTGCAGCAAACGAGGCCGCAACGAACATTATGCGACACGCTTACGAGGGAAGGAAAGACGGAAAGATACACATCGTAGCCGAGGCTTTTGTGGATCGAATCGTCCTCTGCTTCAATCACTGGGGCAAGGCCTTTGAGCCGCCCAAATCCGTTCAGCCGCCCCCGGTAGAGGATCTCCACGAGAGTGGATACGGCCTGTTTGTTATCCAAACCTATGTGGATGATGTCACTTATTCCACCGACCGCGAAGGCAAGAGTTCCATATGTCTTGTCAAAAATCGCGAAAGATCCTGAGCAGGAGGATTGCCCATGAAATTAGAGATGGAAGAGATGGGGCATGTAGCTATCGTCACCCCGGAAGGGGACGTCCTGGACGCCAACAACAGTCCGGAATTCAAGCAGGACGTTTCATCCATTTTAGAGTCCAAGTCCCAAGTAGTTTTTGACATGAGCGGTCTGCGCTTTATCGACAGCAGCGGTTGCGGGGCACTCCTATCATGCCTAAGAAAGCTGAATTCAAAGGGTGGGGACCTCAAACTTTTCGGTCTATCCGAACAGGTTCGCTCTCTTTTCCAGATTATCCGCCTTGACCAAATCCTCGGCACTCATGAGACCCGGGAGGATGCCCTGAAGGCCTTCCAGGATCAGGAATCCGAATAACTTCCCTTCGGAACGCCATATCCGAAAACGTTTTACAGAATCGCCCCCATATGCCAGGGCACAAACTCGTTGTCCCCGAAACCGAAGGTCTCGCTCTTTGTCTTTTGACCGGAGGCCGTATCCAGTATTTTTTGGAAAATGACCCGGCCTGTTTCTTCCACGCCGGACGCACCGTCAACGATCAGACCGCAATTGACGTCCATGTCCTCCTCCATGGCGCGGAACATTCCGGAATTGGTGGCAAGTTTGATGGTGGGCGCGGGCTTGCTGCCGAAGACCGATCCCCTCCCGGTGGTAAAACAGACGATGTTGGCCCCCCCGGCGATCATACCCGTCACGGAAGTCACATCATATCCGGGTGTATCCATGAAGACCAGGCCCTTGGTAGTCACCGGTTCGGCGAAACGGTAGACCTCGACCAGATTGGTAGACCCGGATTTGGCCACGGCGCCCAGGGATTTTTCCAGAATGGTGGTCAACCCTCCCGCCTTGTTGCCCGGGGAGGGGTTGTTGTTCAGCTCGATGCCGTTGTGTCTGGTATAGTTTTCCCACCAACGAATGCGGGCCAACAATTTTCGACCCACCTCTTCGCTTTCAGCCCGTTGGATCAGGAGTTGCTCTGCGCCGTAGATTTCCGTGGTCTCGCTGAGAATGACCGTCCCGCCATGGCGGACGATTAGGTCGCTGGCCGCACCCAGGGCGGGATTTGCGGTGATCCCCGAGAGGGCATCCGAACCGCCGCACTCGAGACCAACCACCAGATGCGATGCAGATACCGGGCGTCGTTCTAACTGATTGGCCCGGTGAAGCATTTCTTCCACTGCTTCGACACCCCTTTGCACAGCTTTTCGGGTGCCCCCCACACCCTGGATATTGAAGGCACGAAACATGGGACCCGAACCGAGGTTCATCTTTTCCGTGAAAAGATCGATCTGATTGATCTCGCAGCCCAGACCGACAAGGACAATCCCCGCAAAATTGGGATGGCGGGCCCAACCTGCCAGAGTCCGCTCCAGATATTCGATACCGTCACCGTGATCCGCCAGACCGCAGCCGGAGCCGTGTACGATGGAGACCACACCGTCCACATTGGGAAACCCGGTGAGGGCTTCTTCGTCAAAGGCATCCACGATGAACCTCACGACACTACTGGAGCAACTCGCAGAGGCCATGACCCCGATGTAATTCCTGGTGGCCACCCGACCGTCGGGTCGCAAAATGCCCAGGAAATTCGCCTGCTCTTTTTCGGAAACAAAAGAAGTCGGCCGGGTCTCTGTTCCAAAGGCATATTCCCGATCATAGTCGAGCATCGTCATGTTTTGAGTATGCACATGCTCACCCGCTTTGATGTCCCGGGAAGCGACTCCGATGATCTGCCCGTATTTTCGGACGGTGTTTCCATCCGTGATGTCCCCGGTCGCCACTTTATGGCTCTCAGGGATGTTGTCCCTGCAGAGGACATGTTCCTCCGGGATCTCTTTTCCCGCTTCCAGAGGGGCCATGGCGACCACCACGTTGTCGCTGGGATTGAGTCGAATCGTCAAAGACTTCGGCAGAGTCATGAGTTGTTTACTCCTGTTTTCAAAAAAAACCGCGAACGCCGTTACGAGCACTCGCGGGTCTGCCTCGGCGACCTGTCCAGCCGAAGTTTTATGCGAAGGCGGAAGTTCAATGCTTTTCACAAATACGCTGACATGTTCACATGCCTTTCTCACCACCCGTCACGCCGTAGCGTGACTCGAGACACAGAGAGCACGGAGAAAAGACTTTTTTCACTTGCCCCTGAGAGGGGGGCAAGTGAAAAATCCCTGAGCGGCTGCACCACAGATTTTTACGGCCCGCAGGGCCTGGCTGTTTTTACTTTCCGTCCTCTCAACGGAAAGTAAAAAATAAATTCACCTCTGTGTCCTCCGTGCCTCTGTGGTGAGACAATCACAGGTGTACATGGATACCATTCAATGTCCACCTTACACAGGATTTGTTGGCGTATTTGTGAAAATCAATAATTGTCTTCAAACATCGGCAAAATAACCCCTCCCGAGGGAACGACATGCACCTCCGGGCTGGGAACAAAGGCGGCGCTCATGGCAAAGGCCAGATCCAGATCTTCCGCAAACAAAAAGCCCAGCCGTTCAACGGTCTCCCGGGGAATATCCCCGGTTACCAGGATGACCTTGTAATCATGTTGCGCCAGCAGGGCCTGGGCCACGGACATATTGAGTTCGGGAGCGCCCGCTTCGATGATGCGCCGGTTATCGTCGAAAAGCTCGAAGAGGCCTTCCCTGAGATTGCCGTCGTATTTGAGCCGAAACTTTTCACAGCCCTCCACGTAGACATCTGGAAGGGGTGACGTGCAGTCGGCGACGAGTATGACGACCCCACCCTCCCGGGTGATCAGGGAAGCGGGGGCGAGGGGTTTCATGATTTGAGGGCCCTCGGTATAGGGAAATGCGCTGATGACCGTCAGATCGGCCCTTTTTTGAAATTTCTGCGAGATAATCCCCTTGCATTGCTCGATGCCGGCCAGGTGGGCCTCGACCGGATCGCCGCACACCAGATCAAAGAGCCCGTCATTGTGATCCAGGACGCTGTTGATGATGAAATCGAGTCCGGCCGTTTTCGCCAGGCTGGAGACCTCTTCGTAGAAGGGATTTCCTTCCAGCATTCCGAGATCCGCCCCTTCCCTGAAACTATATTTCAGATGATGTTCGAGTATGGCATCAAAATTCGAGACCCCGGGGAAAAGAATTTTCCCACCCCCACCGAATCCGTTCATGGGGTGGGGGAAAATGGACCCGATACCGATCTTGCATGTGGCCTCATGAACCTTTTTGTTGATCTTGACGATCGTCCCCGTCTTCAATTTTCCCACCGGGACAAGGTCCGAGGCATGGCAGTCATGATTCATGAAGGTATAGCCTTCCACGGCCTCCTCGCCGTAAACGGCTTTCAGCCCGTCGAAAGTGAGCCCTTTGTGTGTGCCGAGAGCCACGATCACAGAGATGTTTTCTCTGGGAATCCGGGCCGCACCCAGCTCCTCCAAAAGAATTGTCAAAACGGTCCTCTTGGGAGACATCCGTGTGTGGTCCTCAACAAGAATGGCCACCGTGTCGGAAGGGGAAAGGCGCTCCCTCAGGGGCAGGGAACCGATCGGATGGTTCAGGGCACGCCTTGTGATCCGCTCCACATTTCTTTCTCCGGGATGATCATCGAATGCTGCAAAGGTGAGGATCTTCCACTCAGGGGGCGGCTCGAAGGTGTGCTTTTCATTTCTATATCTGACAAAAAGATCTCCCATAGTTCTATCCCTATTTATAGAAGTAGTTTGGTAAGAACATGGCTATTTGAGGCACGAAGGTCACCAGGAACACACACAATAGGAGAATGATGATAAACGGTACGACCGCCTTGCTGATCCTGGTAAGGGAATGGTTGGTCAGCCCCATGGTCACAAAGATATTCAATCCGAAGGGCGGAGTCAAGAACCCGAATTCCACCAGGAGGACCATCACCACCCCGAAATGTATGGGGTCGATATTGAAACGCATGAGGGTCGTGCTCATGAGCGGCGCCAGGATGAGCATGGCCGCCACATCATCCATAAAGGTCCCCATGGCCAGAAAGAGCAGATTGATAAGGATAAGAAAGATCCACCCTGAATGAACATGCCGGACAATGACATCTGCGATCTGTACGGGAATTTCATGGGAAGTCAGAAGCCAGATAAAGGTCACGGCGCAGGCGATAATAAAAAGTATGGCGCTGGAAAGCACGGCTGCCTCATTGCATATCTTCGGCAGCTCCTTTATCGTAAAGCTTTTATGAATAAAGAGTTCCACGATGAGAGCATAGCCCACGCTCACGGCCGCTGCCTCCGTGGGTGTGAAAAACCCCGCGTAGATTCCCCCGAGAACGATAAAGGGAAGGGCCAGACCCCAGATGCCTTCCCGGATGACTTTCAAGGCCTCCGACAGGGTATAGGATTTTGTGGATCGCCATTTGTGACGCCGGCTTTGAATATACACGTAACCACAAAAACAAAGGCCGATAAGAATGCCGGGGCCGATACCCGCCATGAACAGCTTTCCCACGGACTCGTTCATGACCAGGCAATAAAGGATCATGGGAATGGAGGGGGGAATCACGATACCCAGGGAACCTGCGGTGGTGATGAGCCCCGTGGAGAAGTCTTCATCATATCCGAATTTCTTGAGCGCGGGGATCAATATGGCCCCGATCGCGGCCACCGTGGCCGGACTGGAACCGGACAGGGCCGCAAAAAACATACATCCGAGGACCCCGGCAATGGCAAGTCCGCCGTAAAAATTCCCCACCATGAGGCCGATGATATTGATCAGTCGGCTGGCCATGGTGCCATGGGTCATGATGGAACCGGCCAGGATGAAAAAGGGAACGGCGAGCATCACGAAATTGTCCATGGAATTGAACAGGGCCTGTGAGATGATGAGAAGCGGGATATCGGTGTGGGCGAAAATGGTGAAGGTGGTAATGGTACCCAGCAGGATGGAGATGGGCATTCCAATTATTAGCAGAACGACAAAACCGATACATATGGTCAGAATCATGGCTCATCCTTAATCGCTGAGGGTCTGAAGCCCCGAAATTAGCCGCGGGGAAGACTCAGGGTTTTAGGTTTCGTTTTGAGAAATCTCCTCGCCTTTGATCGTGCATTGGATCTCTTCATAAACCTTCCACAGGGATCGAAAACCCATGACAGTGAAAAAAACGGGTATGGGCAAGAAGGGGATATACATCGGGATACGAAGGGCGGGAGAGATGGTTTCGAACCGGAATTGTTTCATGCAGTGAATCACGCCGTAGTAGGTGACCACGAAAAAGAACACGGTACTGATCAGCCACACCAAGGCGGATATAAAATGCGCCGTTCTATAAGGCAGCCGTTCCGTCACGGCCGTCATGGCAAAATGTGAAGATCGTTTGATGCCGAGACTGGCCCCCAGGAAGGTAATAAACACACAGGTGTAGCGACCGACCTCCTCGTAGGAGGTGAAGCTGAAGTTCAACGCATAGCGGGTGAATACCTGGATACAGGCATAGATAGCCAATGCCAGTATGGACATACCCAGGACATATTCTTCAATATTTTGAAAAATTTTCGAAAACTGTTTCATAGGGCCTCCGTCCTCATTTCAACCCATGAATGAAAGGGTAATCCCGAAAGGCGCCATGGCCTTCCGGGACTGTTCACGATCGGGTCTACTTCATGTGCTCTGCCCGTTTGGCCATAAAAAAATCATAAAAATCCTTGCCAATAAAAGTACTGTATTTTTCCCAGATGGGCTTCGCCACTTCTGCAAAGGCAGCCCGATCTTCCTTGGTCAGCTTGACCAGTTCACAACCGTCCTTTTTCAGGATCTCTTCGTAGGATTTTCCGCCCGATTTGGGAATGTCTTTTTTGAGCTTCTCCGTATGCGCCAGGTTGACCTCGAAACTCCGCTTGGCGCCTTCTTTCATGATTTTTTTCTGTTCCGGCGTAAGACTGTTCCAGAGGTCGATATTGATGGCCACCACAGAGAACTGGTACACATGGCCCAGTTCGGTCACGAATTTATTGACTTCCGTGAACTTCATCATGGCCGAGACCCAGGAGGCATTGTCCTGCGCATCGATGACACCCTGCTGAAGGGCCTGATAGACCTCACCAAAGGCCATGGGGACCGGAGTCATGCCCAGGGCTTTGAAGGTATCGAGATAGATCGGGCTCTGCTGGACCCGGATTTTCATACCCTTCATATCCGCAGGCTTCCTGACCGGGTGTCTCGAGTTGGTCAGCCCCCTCCAGCCGTTCTGGCCGTAGCCGAGGAAAGCCAGCCCTTTTTTGTTCATGAAAACGTTCAATTTTTCCTGAAATTCCGGATCCATCACCACACCCATGGCCGTTTTCTGATCCGGCCATACAAAGGGCAGGTCGAGTGCCGCGACCTGGGAAACCGTATTCTGCAACGTGGCGCTCGAAGCGGTGCACATGTGAAGGGTGCCCCCCTGGACCTGCTGGGTCATCGACATGGAGCTGCCCAGTTGAGAAGCAGGAAACACCTTGATCTCCAGTGCGCCGTTCGTCTTTTCCTTCACATAATCGGCCATGGCCGTCGCGCCCACATAGTCTCCGGACCAGGTGGGAGTAATCAGGGCATAGCGCAGGACCTTTGCCATGGCGGGAGGTGAAAAGAGAAAAACCATCATCACTGCAACCAGAACTGCTCTAAGACATTTTTTCATCATTCTTCTCCTTGTATTGAATTTGGGAAGCCTTCGCCTCCCGGTAAAAACCGTGAGCATCGATCATTAGAATTTGCAAAAAATCGAAAAAACTTCATGAATTTGAACGATCAAGAGTCCACTCGTTTATCAAACGCAGCGTGATTAATGACCTTCCTGGAATCATTCAGATGTTCTATGATGGCCGTCCTGACGGCCTCCCTGTCCTTTGCCTTCAGACACGCCAGGATTCGCCTGTGGCCTTTGATGCTCCTGAGTCGCGCGTCGATGCCGAAGGCGTCGGGCACCTGCATCCGGTAAAGCGCCAGGCGATGCCTGAGTCTATGCCACAAATCACGCATGAGCTTCATACCGCAGGCCCTCAGGATAATCTCATCAAATTTTGCATCCTGTTGCAAAAAGGTATCCAATGAGCACTGCCTCACTTCTGCTTCTGCTTTGTCGACCACCGTCTCTAGGGCATCGATGTACGTCTGGTCGCTGTTTTCGATAGCCTTCCGAGCACCCAGAGGTTCAAGGACCGCCCGCAACTCATAGATCTCCATGGTCTCAGCCCAGGCAATCTCCCTTACCCGGTAACCCACTCTGGGAAAGGATTCGACAAACCCCTCCATTTCCAGGGCATGCAAGGCCTCCCTGACGGGTGTTCGAGAAACTTTGAACTGCTTGGCCATCCGCCCCTCGAGAACTTGCGAACCGGTTGTTATGCTTCCGGATAGGATCTCCTGCCTAATCCTGGCATAGATTTGGTCCCGGATAAGGGTCGGATTTTCTATAACGAAATCTTTGGATCGGTTACTCATGCTGTCCTTCAATTGGCATCTTATTTGGTGAACCCCTGTGTATTTCACACCCCAGTGCACGCCGCACCCCAAGGCATGTCACCCGTTGCTTCTAGCAGCAATCACCATGCCAGAGGACATGCCATGATTGCTCGCCCGATAACGCGACGATACGACTGATAAACTTGGGGAAAGAAAGGAGTGAAAATGTTGAATCCCGGTGATGAAGAGGTGTCAGTTTTTTTTTCAGGCTGTAAAGAAAGAAGATTAGGAGAGTCGGGTATTCCGGGGTTGGAAATCCTTCAAGACAGCGAAAGTTCAATTCACCCTGACGCTGCAACTATGGGGTTCATTGGAAGGTTTGTCTCAGGAGAAAGGGGGTCGATGAAAGAGAGACGCTCAATGCTTCCGCGCTCTCAACGCCCTGTTCAAACGATTAGCCTGACGGCTGAGGGTGCCATCCGGAAATCTTTGATTTCTGGTAACCGTTTAGCCTTTTAAAAGGCCTTCACCCGTGGATGGGTCATGACAATTTCTTTTCAAAAACGAAAAAACGCCGCCCGGGAATCCGCACAAGATCATCGCCAAGGCGGGCGAAGCGCCCCTCTCACCTTTGCCGTGCACGTCTTCGCCCGAGCGTTGTCTACCCGAGGTTCATCGCCGCCCTCGCTGCCCCGTTTTCATCGAGCTTCCCATGAGGCCCTCGTTTTTGAAAAAATATTGTCATGACCCAGGACCTTCATTTTTTTAAAAGGCTAAACTCATATATTTCTGAGTGGGCGCGGCCAGTAAAGAATCCGGGTCCGGAGGGCCCGGTTTTGGTTAGCCCCAGAGGGGGGGGCAATAGTTACAAGTGACTAAAGTGTCGAGTGACTAAAATTGCGGTATCGCTTCGCGATCTTCATCAGGAAGACGATCACAATAAAAAGACCGAAATTTCAAGACTCCCGGAGTGTTGGATTACTGGAGTGATGGAGTGATGGAAAAACACACTTAACGGCTAAGGCAGCATGGCATGACCACCATTTTAAGCATCCCACGGCTGCCTGTCACTTTTCCAATCCCGCTAAAGACGGGATCTCCGACTCTCCAAGTTATTTTTTCGGCATAGCCAACTGTCTCTGACGTCCCGCCTATGTAAAAGGCGGGAATCTTCGACTGGCACCCAAGGTCCAGGTTTTTAACAGCCAATAAAAAATAACCGCCCAGGTGAGGGCGACTCGATGGGGGAATTATTCACTGTCCCGATGGGGAATGATGGCACCCTGCGCAGCGGACTGGGCCAACCGGGCATAGAGATTCAGGTACCCGCTTTTTATCCGTGACTTGGGCCGCTGCCATTTCTCGAAACGGGCCTTCATGTCTTCATCGGATACGTCCAGTTGGACCCTTCTATTCTCGATGTCGATGGTAATGGGGTCGCCGTCCTGAACTACAGCCAGGGGCCCGCCTTCCGCCGCCTCGGGTGAGATGTGACCCACAAAGCACCCTTTGTTGGTGCCCGAAAAACGGCCGTCCGTTATCAGGGCCGTTTTCATGGCCAGCCCCATGCCGTAAAGGAGCTTCATGGCCCTGAACATCTCGGGCATCCCCGGACCGCCCTTGGGCCCTTCGTATCGCACCACCACCACATCACCGGCCACTACTTTTCCATCCATAATGGCCTGGTTGGTTTCCGCCTCAGAATCAAAGACCCGGGCCCGTCCCTGAAAATGCCACATGGTCGGATCGATGGCGGCCGGTTTCGTCACCGCGCTGCCGGGCGCCAGGTTGCCCCAAAGTACGGCCAGGCCCCCTGATTGTATATAGGGATCCGATATGCTCCGTATCACCGAGACATCATCGCTCCTTTCTACCTGTTCAAGGTTTTCCGAAACCGTCTTGCCGGTCACCGTAAGGGCATCACCCTCCAGGAGCCCTTCCAGTTCCTTGAAGACGGCCTGCACACCGCCCGCCTCGTGAAAGTCCGCCACATTTGCAGGCCCTGCGGGATTGATTTTTGCCAGCAGGGGCGTCTGAGCACTGATGTCATCAAAGAGTTTGATGGAAAAATCCACTTCCGCTTCGTAGGCGATGGCCGGGATATGCAAAGCCACGTTGGTGGACCCGCCGATAGCGGAAGACAGACGAATCGCATTCCTGAGGGCTTCCGGACCCATCACCTTTCGTGCGGAAATTCCTTCTTCCACCAGACGGACGATCTGTTCTCCACTCCGGGCCGCGACCTGGAGTCGTTCCGCGTAGACCGCAGGAATGGCCCCGGTCCCGGGAAGAGACATGCCGAGGGCCTCGGCAACACAGCCCATGCTGTTGGCCGTACCCAGCATAGAGCATGACCCGCAGGTGGGCATGACCCGATCCTCGATCTCCAGCAGCCTCTCTTCGGTGATCTCGCCGATCTGATATCGGCCCAGAGCCTCTGCCACGGCAGTGACATCGCTCTTCTTCCCGTCGTAGAACATACCCCCCAGGGCCGGTCCCCCGTTGACCAGGATGGTGGGAATATCCAGACGTGCGGCGGCCATGAGCATGCCCGGCACGATCTTGTCGCAGGAACCGAGAAGAACCACCCCATCAAAACGATGGGCCTCGACCATGGCCTCGATGTCATTGGCGATCAGCTCACGGGAGGGCAGGATGTAGCGCGTTCCGATATGACCTTCGGAAATCCCGTCACAGGCACCGATGACCCCGAATTCCACGGGTGTTCCTCCCCCACGGCGTATGCCTTCTTTGACGGCCGTGGAAACCTCTCTGAGATTGAAATGGCCCGGGACCACCGTACTCCAGGCATTGGCGATGCCGATCATGGGCTTTTTCAGATCCTCGGCCGAGTATCCCATGGATTTGTACAGGGCCCTGTGTGTCACCCGCTCAATGCCGCGGGTCGTCTCCCAACTGCGTAATTTCATTTTTTTTACCTTCTTTCTCTCAATTTTTTTGGCCTCGTCTCCTGCCCGATTTTTCTGTTTACTTAAAAAATCGTCGGTCCTGAAATCAAGAGGGACCTGGACTTCCTCGGTCGGACGGATCGAGGCCCAAAGAATCGGACGACGACTATCACGTCAAACCAACCCTGTCAAGATGTTACCCGGACCCCTGATGAACCATGGATCATGTGGTTCAACGAAATCATAATCCAATACAGAATATTTTATTAAAAAACGAAAAAACGTTGCCCGGGAATTCGCACAAAATCTTCGCCAAGGCGGGCGAAGCGCATCTCCCACATTGCCACGCAAGTCTTTGCATGGTATTGACTGACGAGGTTCATCGCCCCTCTCGTTGCCCCGTTTTCATTGATTTACCCGATGGCCCCTCATTTTTTAAAAGAGGTTCCCATGACCGGAACTTGAGGTTTCTTTAAAACCGAGAATGACAAGTCTGTTGAAAGAGCATAACCAAAAGGTTGTATTGTGATGAGAGGATGGGTAAACTGTGTGACGTAGCTTTGTCGTTTCGGTCACCGTATGCGCATGTATGAAGATAAAAAGACCCTTTAACTTTAGCGCCCTAAACACTTTGAACTTTTCTTTTTCACGTATAAATAAACCTATCCCATCCCTTTAACCGTCATCGTATATAAAAATATGTCACCTTCGCGTCCGGTGAAAGACAGGCGGACGCCCCGGCAGACATCACACAAACCACATACGGAGGTCCATTTCAAATGAATCAACTTAGATCCAACTGGCTCCAGGAGCTCACCTGGGAGGACGTCGCCGATTACCTGAAAACGGACGACATCGTCATCTGCCCGGTGGGCAGCACGGAAGAGCACGGTCCTGCAGGGCCCTTGGGGGTGGACAGCTATGCAGCCATCGCCCTGGCCGAGGATACGGCAAAGGAAAGCGGTGTCCTGATCACCCCGCCCCTGTGGTTCGGGGATTCCTCCCACCACCTTGGTTTTCCGGGTACCATCTCGCTTTCGCCCGCTACACTGGAGGCCGTGATCAAAGACATTGTTCGCAGTCTGGCCCGAAACGGCTTCAAAAAATTTATCGTCATCAACGGCCACAAGGGGGCCAATCTTCCCGCCCTCAAGACGGCCTGCAAGTCACTGCACCAGGACGAGTTCCCGGAGGCGATGCTGGCCCTTGTGGACCCCATGTTCCTGGCCAAAGGGATCGCTCACATCAAGGACGCCGTCGAGCACCACGCCGGTGAACTTGAAATCTCCCATGTATGGTACAAGCATCCCCACCTGATCAAGCCGGAGAAGCTGACCAAAGAGCATATCGACCTGAAGCCCATCTTCTCTCCTTTTGTTCACGAGGACCTCCTTGGAGGAGGCGGCGACAGCATCGAGATCTTCTGGAACAGCAGGGAGCAGAAGGCCTTCACACCGAGCGGTTCCTATTCTGATTCCTCCCAAGCATCCCCGGAAAAAGGGAAAACTTATCATGAGTATATGGTAAAAAACCTGGTCAAATTTATTGATTGGCTCCGAGGGTATGACGGTCCCATCGGTCGAACCTAGCGAGGAGAGGAAAAGCAGATCATGTATAACTTTCAAACGGATGTGCTTGTAGTCGGTGGTGGCGGCGGCGGGGCCATGGCGGCCTATGAGGCCACCAGGCACGGTGCGAGCGTCATCATGGCTGTCAAGGGATTTCCGCAGCACTGCGGGAGCACGATCATGGCGCCCGGGGCCATTGCGGGTGTCGGAGACTGGCACGTGCCGGGTGACAGCAAGAATGTGCACTTCAAGGACACCATCGAAGGCGGGGCCTTCATGGGCGACCAGAATCTCGTGCGCATCATGGTGGAAGAAGCTCCCGATCTGATCCTCGAACTGGAGCGGATCGGGGCCCTGTGGCAGCGGGAAAGTGACGGTGAGACCTTCGCCCTCAGAACCGGCGGCGGTCATTCATATCAGCGGTGTACTTACCTGGAGGATCGTACGGGGCGGGAGATGCTCCGGACCCTCATAGGGGAACTCACCAAACGCAACGTACGGGTCTTACCCAATACCATGATTCTGAAGCTCCTCAGGCGTGGAGAGGGTATTTCGGGTGCCGTGGGTCTGAACCTGGAGACCTGCGATACAGTTCTCTTTCGGGCCAAGACCGTGATCCTGGCCTGCGGGGGAGCCGGAAACCTCTATCTGAACACGGATAACCCCACGGATGTCACTGGCGACGGGTATGCCCTGGCCCTGGAAGCGGGGGCGGAATTAATGGACATGGAATTCGTCCAGTTCTTCCCGCTGGGGTTTTGCTTTCCCCTTTCCCTGCGAGGCGCCCTTGCCGCACTGCCCTATTACATCCACCTGAGAAACAACCGGGGCGAACGTTTCATGGATAAATACGATCCCGAACGTTTGGAACTCTCCACACGGGACAGGGTCAGTCGGGCCATCCTGGCCGAAATCAGGGAAGGCCGGGGCGGGCCCCACGACGGCGTCTTTGCCGATATGACCTTTCAAGATCCGGGGTTCATCGCCCGCATGCAGCCCGCCCTTTATGAAACCTACCAAAAAATCGGAGTCGACCCGGAAAAGGATTTTCTGGAAGTAACGCCCACATGTCACTTTTTTATGGGTGGGGCGAAGGTGAACGAGAACTGGGAGAGTACCCTCCCGGGCCTATTCATGGTGGGTGAAAACGCAGCGGGCATCCAGGGAGCCAACCGTCTGAGCCAGAACGCCCTGGCGGAACTCGTGGTATCCGGAAAACGCGCCGGCAAGGGAGCGGCCCGGATGGCCGCAGAAACCCCACAGGCCTCCGTGCATCCGTCGGAGGCCGTTTCAGCAACCCAGCCGGCCGAAAAGATGCTTGCCCGTGAGGACGGCCTACGGCCCGTTGATCTGCGTCGGCGATTACGGAACCTCATGTGGGAGCACGTGGGCGTTCACAGATCAAAAGACGGGCTTGAAACGGCCCTTAGGGTGATCGAAGAACTGGAGGCGGACCTGGACCGGCAGTCTCCGGTCCTGAGGTCCAGGCGATTCAACCAAGAACTGGTGGAGGGGATCGAAAACAACTTTCTGCTAACGACCGCACGCTGTGTGACGGAGGCCGCGATTCGGCGCGCCGAGAGCCGCGGTGCGCACTACCGCATCGATTATCCCGAGACGGACGGTGAAAGGTGGCTGCGCCACATCAATATCCGGAAAAGGGGTGACAAGCTGGAACTGGGCACGGTTCCTGTGGACCTTAGAGAAATTCGCCCCGGGGAGGCAACTGTTTGAAATGGAAAACGGGACCGTAACGCTTTTCCGCTACAATCCTGAAGCGGACGAAAAACCTTATTATGAAACCCATGAGTTTCCCTTTGAACCGGGCATGAGCGTGCTCGATGTGGCGAACTATATCTATGAAAAGATAGACGGAAGTTTCAGTTTCAACGTTTGCTGTCGCAACAGCCATTGCGGCCTGTGCGGCGCCAAGATAAACGGCAAACCCGGGCTCATGTGCAGGGAAACCGCCACAAGGGAATTGAAGCTCGAGCCCCTTGACAATCTGGCCGTCGTCCGGGACCTGGTTCTCGAACGTCAGGACTACGACCGGTGCATGGAGGGTTTGCGTCTGTTTCTGGACCGTGTGAGCGTTCCGGAACACCAACCTGAGCGAGTGGATCCCGGAGATCACGAACGTTTCAAACGGGTGAGCCGCTGTGTGGCATGTTACGCCTGTGTCTCGGTCTGCCCTTCGTTTCGAAAGAAAAGGCATGAGTTCCTGGGCCCTGCCGGCCTGGTTCAGCTTGCCAGGCATGCCTTCGACCCCCGGGACGAATTGGACCGGGACACGGTGGCCTTCAGTTCCGGCATTTTCAACTGCATCCTCTGCGGCAAATGTGCTGAAGTCTGTCCTCATGGAATTTCGCCCAAGGAAAACATCGAGGTGTTGCGAGAAAGCCTGGGGGAAAGGGCCCCGGCCCTGCGAGACAACAGAGAGGATGGAAAGGGCTGAACCGGACTGCGCCCATCCCCTCCTTCAGCAGTAAATAGAAAATTTGACAGGAACGCTACTGCCCATGGACCTGTGTCCATTGTATCCACGACTTTGACAACCTTATTTTTTTCGGGAAAGGAAGATTTATCAGTGCCGGGATATTGATTTATCGGTCAAAACCGTGTTAGTTTATTTTAACCATCGGCAGGCCGGATTTCAAATTTGCCGGGGCTTCCTTTTCCTGTCCCCTCATTTTTTCAAAAACACAAACAATAACAAAAACATAACTTGGGAATGCCTTTCATTTGAAAAACGTGAGTTTTATCACCCACTTTTAAAAGGAGGCTACAATGAAAAAAGCAGCATTGTTGTTAATGGTGTTATGTCTGGTGACCTTTTGGAGCCTGACCACCGTTCCGGTCATGGCCGCTCCTGAAAAAATCAAGATTGGGGTCATCTGGCCTCTTTCAGGCGGTGCCGCCGCGGCCGGCCGGGAACTCCGCGCAGGGGCAGAACTTGCAGCACAGATCGCCAATGAAAAGATGCCGGGAGTGGATATGGCCATGGCCAAGATGAGCGGCATTCAGAGCATGGGCGGCGCACAAATCGAACTGGTTTTCAAGGATCACGAAGCCAACCCCACACTTGGGGCGGACCTGGCCAAAAAGCTCATACTGGATGACAAAGTGCACGGTATCCTGGGGTGCTATCACAGTTCGGTCAGCAAGACCGTCAGCGCGGTCTGCGAACAGTACGGCGTACCCATGATCTGCGGGGCCTCCACATCGCCGGCCCTCACCAAAAGAGGCTTCAAATGGTTCTACCGCACAACGCCCCATGACCGGTGGTTCACCAAGGACCTTTATGTCTTCCTGGAGGGACTGACACAAGGCAAGGCAAAAGGCGTGAAGGCCGTTCCGAAGGAAGATATCAAAAAGCTTGCTTCCTGCTGCGAAAAAACGGAGTTCGGGTCCCACACATCCAATCTTCTCAAGGGCTTTGCCAAGGAGTACGGGTACGACATGAGAAAATCCCTGCTCTATGCCGCCAAGGCCACGGATCTTTCCAGTGAAGTGCGCTCCCTGAAGGCCGCCCGGCCGGATGCCATGCTTTTCACGTCGTACACTTCCGATGCCATTCTTCTCGTAAAAACCCTGAAGGCCCAGAAAGCTCAACCCAAGGTCATCTGGGCCAATGATGCGGGATTTGAAAAACCGGAATTTCGTAGCGCTCTGGGAGATACCATTGAAGGTATCTTGACACGGACCGTATTCCTGCCCAAGCTGGTCAATGTCAAAAAGGTTGCCGGCCAGGTCAATGATCTTTATAAGAAGAAAACAAACAACGACCTGGGCGGTGCATCCGCCCGTGCCTTTACGGGGCTCCAGACCTGGGTATATGTCCTCGAAAAGGCGGGCTCCACAAAACCGGAAGACCTGCAGAAGGCGGCCAACAACATCCGCATTCCGGGTGAGGAACTGGTGGTCCCCTGGGCCGGGGTGCAGTTCTCGACCGAAGGGGAAGAAGTCGGTCAGAACGTTCTGGGATCAGGCCTGATCGGGCAGTATCAGAAAGGCCCGGACGGAAAAATGATTCTGGAAATCGTCTACCCCTTTGATCTGTCCACTGCAGACATGATCTATCCTTTTCCGAATTTTTAGCCAAATTTAATTAAAGTTTAGAAATTATTTGAAGATCGAATATCGAACAAGGAGCTACGGAATTTTAGAATGATTACTTCGAGATTCGACATTTCTTGATAGTATAAATCTCATAAAAAAATCTGTGAGACTCTAGATTGCCTGCGAAAAACAACCCATCTCCTGCTCTCTCTCCGGGAGAGAGGGAGCGGGGATGGGTTTTTTCGGTTTGAGGTTTAAAGAGAACAATGGATATCCTGTTCGGATCACTCGCTGCCGCCGTATTGATCGGCATGGTTTTGGCCCTGGTGGCCCTGGGCCTGACGATCATTTTCGGGGTGATGGACATCGTAAACTTCGCCCACGGAGAGTTTTTGATGATCGGCATGTACACGGGCCTGCTCACGGCACAGGCCACCGGTCTTGATCCGCTCTTCTCCCTGCCTGTCGCCGCAGTGGTTGGATTCCTGCTGGGCGTGATCTGCTATTTCGGGTTCATCAAGTTTCTTCTGAGGGGCCCCATGGTGGCCCAACTGCTCGGGACCTTCGGTCTGATGATTTTTCTGAGGAATCTGGCCCTGTTGATTTTCGGATCCGAGGATCGCGCGCTCCACCATGGGATTCTGGTAGGAAAGAGCTTTGACCTGGGGATGGGGGTCATCCTGCCCGCCACCAAACTGGCCGCGGCAGGCCTGTCGGTGGTCGCATTTCTGGGGATCTGGTTGCTGATGAACCGGACCAAGGTCGGCAAGGCCCTTACGGCAACCGCCTTGAATGACCAGGGGGCCAGGTACATGGGAATTCCCACGGAGCGAATGAACGCCCTGGCGTGGGGCATCGGTGGAGGCACCGTCACCGTAGCCGGTGCACTCATTGTGAATTTCTGGTCCGTCAATCCCTTTGTGGGCCTGCTGTTCTGTATGATCGCCTTTGCCATTGTGGCGCTGGGTGGATTCGGGAGTGTGCCGGGGGCCTTCTTTGCAGGGCTGGTGGTCGGGATCATTACCGAAATTCCGGGAATCTGGGATTTCTTTACCTACACCTTTGACATTGACTGGATGGCGGATGTTCCCATGACGTCGCTAAAATACATGTGGATCTATGCTGCCTATTTCCTGATCATGGTGGTTCGCCCCAGAGGATTGTTCGGATGGAAGCAGTAAAAAGTGCACTAAATTTCTCGGACTTCCCACGCCTCGACCTGAGCATTGCCGGTCTGGTTGCGGCCTTTCTCCTACTCTTTCCGGTTTTCCCCCATTCCTCTTTCGCCATGGCGACCATGATTCAGTTTCTCATGTTCAGCCTTTATGGTATGGGCTGGAACACCATCGGGGGGTACGGGGGCCAGGTGGACCTGGGCAAGGCCCAGTATCTGGGCATCGGCGCCTACACCACAACCGTGTTGCTCATTCGCTGGGACATCCCCTTCTGGGTGTCCATGCCCATCGGGGCCTGCCTGGCCGTGCTCTGGTCCTTCATCATCGGGTACCCCCTTTTCAGGCTCAAGGGCCATTACTTTGCCATTGCGACCATCGCCACCTCCCTGGTGCTCAAAGACCTCTTTGAGGTCTGGGAGTTCGTGGGGGCCGCCAGGGGCCTCGAAATTTCGCCCATAAAGTACATCCCCCCCGACTTCCTGCGTCTGATTTTCAAGGAAGATGTTTATTATTACTACGTCATCCTGGGATTCTTTTTTCTGGGGATCCTGTACATCAACTGGTTTCGCAAATCACGGCTCGGCTTCCAGCTTCGATGCATTAAAGATAACGAGCACGTGGCCCAGTCCCTGGGGGTAAACGTTCACTGGGCGAAGATCAAGACCTACGCCATTGCCACGGCCTTTGTCAGTATTGTCGGCTCATTTCACGCCTGCTATATCAAGAACATCGAGCCCGAAGACACCATGAGCCTCGATATATCGATCCTCATCGCCCTCATGGCGATGCTCGGAGGAGCGGGATCCCTCTGGGGCCCCATCATAGGGGCCGGCATTCTGATACCCTGCAAGAGCTACCTGAAGGAATGGCTGGGGGGAACGGCGGGTCTGGCGGGTATCGACCTGGTGCTTTACGCCCTCGTCATCATGCTCGTTTCAGCCAAGGAACCCCGGGGCATCTGGGGCATCGTTGACAGAATACGGCGGAGGAAACGCAGCTAATGGCACTTTTGGAAGTCAAAAACCTGACAAAAGATTTCGATGCCCTCAGGGCCAACGACCACGTGACCTTCTCCATGGAAAAGGGAGAATTGCTGGGCCTGATAGGCCCGAACGGTGCGGGGAAGACCACGCTTTTCAACTGTATTTCCGGCCTGCATCCCGTGACCTCGGGCGAGGTCATCTTCGACGGCGAGGACATTACTTCTCTCAAGGCCTTCGATGTGGCAAGACGAGGGCTGGCCAGGACTTTTCAAGTCTATGTGGCATCCGGAGATCTGGATGTGAGGGAAAACGTGATGGTCGGGTGTTTCATGCGAACCCGTTCCCCTTCCCGCGCGATGGCCCGCGCAGACGAGCTATTGAGCGACCTGAATCTGAAGAACATCTCCGATGCCCTGGTGAGTGAACTTCCCGCGGCCGCACAAAAACGCGTACAGATGGCCACGGCCCTCGGGTCGAATCCCAAGCTGCTTTTGCTGGATGAGGTGGCGGGCGGACTAAACCCTTCCGAAATCGAAGACGTCATGGCCGCCATCCGGCATGTGCACGAGAATCTCGGGGTCACCGTCATGTTGATCGAACATGTGATGGAACTGGTGATGAAGGTAAGTCATCGCGTGATTGTGCTCGATTCGGGCGTAAAGATAGCCGAAGGGGTGCCCGAAGCCATCGCGAAAGACCCAAAGGTTATCAAGGCCTATCTCGGGGAGCGTTATGTCCGCGAACACGAACAGGAGCTGGTGTAAGCGATGAATGAGCCTATTCTTCGGGTGGAAGACATCAAAGTCCGTTATTCCGGTTTACCGGTCATCCACGGCCTTTCACTGAACCTGGATGAGGGACAAACCCTCAGTGTGGTGGGTGCCAACGGGGCCGGCAAATCGACGCTTTTAAGAGCTATCATGGGGGCACCGCGCGCCTTTGAAGGCAGAATTCTTTTTAAAGGAAGGGAAATTCAAAAACTCGGGACCGAACAGATCGTTCAACTGGGCATCATATATGTACCCGAAGAAAAGATGCTCTTCAAACCCTTGTCCGTTGAAGAAAACCTGCTTCTGGGGGCTTACGTCCTGAACGAAAAGGCGAAGGTGCAGGAGAACCTGGAATTTGTCTACAAGCTCTTTCCGCGGCTGCAGGAACGGCGGAGTCAGGCGGCCTCTACCCTCTCCGGTGGTGAGCAGCAGATGGTCGCCATCGGGCGGGGACTCATGTCCAACCCCCGGATCCTCATGCTGGACGAACCCTCCCTCGGACTGGCTCCCGTCCTGATCGACGAGGTCCTGGATACGGTTCGACGGCTCAAGGAACAAGGCATGACCATTCTGCTGGTGGAACAAAACGTGCGGGAGGCCCTGGATCTGGCCGATCGGGCCTATGTGCTCCAGACCGGCAGGATCGTGGCGGAAGGTGAGGGAAAGGAACTTCTTGAGAGCGACATGTTCCGCACGGCCTTTCTTGGAATCTGAGGATCGATGGGAACAGTTATGAGTGACTAAAGTTAAGGCATGCCATTCAAAAGACATGAAATGTCACTTATAAGAGAATTAGTATGAGGTTAGCCTTTTGAAAAAATGAAGTTCCTGGGTCATGGCAATATCTTTTCAAAAACGAGGGGCTAACGGGAAATTCGATGAAAACGGGGCAACGAGGGCGGCGATGAGCCTCCGGCAGACAACGCCCGGGCAAAAATTTGCATGGCAAAGATGGGAGAAGCGCTTCGCCCGCCTTGGCGATGATCTTGTGCGGATTACCGGGCAGCGTTTTTCTCGTTTTTGAAAAGAGATTGACATGACCCGTCCATAGTAGAATGCGTTTCAAAAGGATGAACAGCTATGAGAATTAGTATTTAGACAGGATCAACAGAATTCTCAGGCCTTTGTACAGATAGTTGTTCTCTGAATTGAACCGATCGTGTCAATCCTGTTTATCCTGTCCAATTTTGGGATAGACCGCACGGAATACTCATGCCCCCGCGGCAAAGGACGCCCTGAATCCGGCCAGTCTGTCTTCCATTTCTCGTAGGACCCTTACCGCCTCTTCCATTGAAACCTGCTCGAAATGCACACCGTCACCGGGTTTGATCTGCCCGAGCCAGGGGAGATCCGCCGTGATGACGGTGGCTATCTTTCTGTATCCCCCCGTAACCGTCTCACCCAAAATAATGATGGGCCGTCCGTCCGGCGGCACCTGAATCGTGCCCGGAATCACCCCCTCGGAAATGATGGAATCCGGCCTTCCCGGTCTCTTTTCAATGAGGGGTCCTGACAGTCGGATGCCGGTGCGGTCCGACTGGGGTGTGACCCGGAAGGGACCTTCAAGAAAAGTATCCTGCACGCGGCTGGAAAAATCTTCATCCTGAGGACCCCACAGCACCCTGAGCGTCCAGCTCTTGCCGTAGCTCGGCAGGAGGCCCGAATCGAGGACCCTGCCGGTTGCCTTCAGGGAACGTCGAAGGTCTTTCGTGCGAAGGATATCTCCTTTTCTCAGGGGCCTTCCATTAAAACCGCCGAACTTCGTTGCCAGATTGGTGGACTTGCTTCCCAACACAGTGGAAAGGGCCAGGCCTCCGCCCAGGGCGAGATAGGCGCGGCATCCGTTCCTCAGGCCCCGAAGGGAGAGCGTATCCCCTTTATGCAGGAGAAGGGAGCGCCACATTTGCATGGGTTTGTCGTTCAGAAAAGGCTGGAGGTCACCTCCGGTGACGGCGACCACGATGTCCGTGAGGACCCCGGCCCTGAATCCCATAAGCGTCATCTCCAGGCCCGCTTCCTGTTCAGGGTTGCCGACAAGGATGTTCGCCACCCTGAGGGCGAAGGGGTCCACGGCCCCGCTTCGTGCAACACCATACCTTCCGTAACCAAACCTCCCAATGTCCTGGACAGTGGTAAGAGGTCCGGGCGAGCCGATTTCAAGCGTCTCTACGGCATCCATCGTGCCATTTCCTCCTCTGATATGGCGTAGAATTCCACGAGAGCGCCCATCTCCAGGAGAGCGGGCGGATTCTTTTTCAGATCAAAAAGTTTCAAAGGGGTTCGGCCGATGACATGCCAGCCGCCTGGGCTTTCCACCGGGTAGATACCGGTCTGATTCTGGGCGATGGCCACGGACCCGCGTGGCACGGAAGTCCTGGGGGTCTCCCTCCGGGGGGTCACGATCGCTTCAGGAAGATCACCCATATAGGGATAACCGGGCGTGAATCCGAGCATATAGACCTGATAGGTCTCCCCTGTATGGTAGGAAATGACATCTTCCGGTGAGATCCCCTGATAGGCCGCCACCCATTCCAGATCAGGTCCGTATACACCGCCGTAGGCGACGGGCACCCTGACGGTCCTGAACCGGGGAGCAGGGGTATGCTTCAACTCCCGGTAGGCAACCCGGATCTCTTCCCGAAGACGGGAGGAGGAAATCACCAGGGAATTATAAATCACAAGCAGGGATCTATAACTGGGAACGAGTTCCTGAATCCCCTGAATGACGCGATGATCCAGTTCAAAGAAAAGCGCTCGCACGCAACGGTTCACGGAAGGGCTTATTTCGTCCCCCAGTTCCACGAGCAGGGATCGGTCTCCCATGACATGATATTCAGGCTTTTGATAGATCATCCGGATCTGCCAAGACTAACCGTAGTGGATACTTCTTCCATCTCACAGACAACTCAGAGGAACGTGCCGAGGGGCGCGATTTCGACACCGGCGTGGTGCAGGGCTTCCCTGATCTTACTGACCAGGTCGATAGCCGTCGGATTGTCTCCATGAACGCAGATGGTGTCGGCTGCAAGCGCCAGATCCGTCCCGTCGATGGACGTCACCTTACCCTCCCGGACCATTTTCAGCACCCTTTCGGCGGCCACCCCCTGATCATGGATCACCGCACCCGGTTCACGTCTTGAGACGAGCGACCCGTCAGGATTGTAGGCACGGTCGGCAAAGAATTCAAAGGCGACCCGGATACCGTGTCCGGCTCCAATGGCCTCGAGTTCCGGGCGGTTTGCACCTGCCAGAACAACAAGGATGAGTTTTTCGTCCAGGCCGGCCATGACATCCGCCACAGCCTCCCAGATTTCAGGATTTCGGGCGGCCATGTTATAAAGGGCGCCATGGGGTTTCACGTGCTGAAGTTTCATGCCCTGATACGATGCAAAGGCCTGAAGTGCCCCGATTTGATACGTCACGAAGTCCTTGATTTCATCAAGGGAAGCGTCCAGATTTCTTCTGCCGAATCCTATGAGATCAGGAAATCCCGGATGAGCGCCAGCGCCGATACCATATTGTTTGGCCAGCGCAATAGTCCGTTGCATGACCGAAGGATCCCCGGCATGGAATCCGCAGGCGATATTGGCTGAACTGATCAGGGGTATAACTTCTTCGTCCAGCCCCAGGTTATAAACACCAAAACTTTCTCCCACGTCCGAGTTCAGATCAATTTTGTTGCGAAAGGCCATGCCATCCTCCCCTTGGAGTTTTTCTCATTGCCGGAGGTCCCAGGATAACGGAACGGCTCACGCCGTCATGCCCTTTTCCTTTCCGGAAAAATACCGGACTTGCATGAAAGGCCAATTTATCACACCCATACCGTCCTGTCCCCCCTTTTTCCGGCGATTCTCATCATCACGGATTTGCGAACTTCTTGGTCAGGTCGCTGTCTATGGCATAGATGCAGACTTCCTTGGCCCCCTGCTTGGTATAGAGATGATTACTGCAAAGATTGTTGATTAAGAAGGTGACATCGTTTCGGATCCGCTTGTCATAACTCTTGAAATCTTCGTCATCATAGTCCTTTATGGCTCGACGAAAATTCTCGTTTTCCAGAAAGGGATCCAGAACCTTTTCTTTCAGGTTATGGATATATCTTTCGTGCATGGACTGATAAAGTTTTGTCTCCTCAATCGGCTTTGTATCGATCATTATTTCCTGTGACACGGTTTTAGATATATACTCTCTCTGAGTCTCCTTGCGGAAGGTCGAGCGCTGCTCCTTCCCCGCCTGGGCCCCCAGCAACCGATTCTCGATGCTCATGAGAAAATCTTCCGTGATCTCCACACGCTCACCCGTATATTGGCAGGTTTCCACGGATCCGATCTCAAAATTGAGGGCAAAAAGATAGTTCTTTATGTCCCGGGAAATCTGTTCTTTATTGTAATAGTAAAGCGATTCCTTGACCTGCTGCAAAACCATGTAGTCATACAGGTCAAGGAGTGATACGAGAAAGCCTTCAGGTATGCGCTCACTGAGATCTGTTCGAACCCTGGTGAAAAAATTGACTAGGGTCGACATGTTGATCAGCTTGTCCTCCTTGGCGTAGGTAGAATAGAATTCGTTGAATATTTGAATGGAATCCCGTCCAGAGAAACCTTGCTGACCTTCTGCCTCTGATTCAGCAATGATTTCGCGCCGCATCTTTGCCGTGAAACCCTTTCTATCTTCTTCTGTGAGCCAGGCGGGGATCTCCCCCGTATAAAAGCACATTTTGAGCAGTTGGAGGTTCTTGTCGCAATAGAGACGGTATTTATTCGGATCACCGATCCACTTCGACAAAGCCTCCGACTTGATATTGAGGCGTGATGATATGATCACCCTTGCAAAATTCAGCAGGACTCCCGGAAGGAAGCTTTCGTCGATCTGGTTGCCGAAAATGCTGCGATAGATCTCGACCTCTGTCTTGAGATCCAGCACATAAGGGAGATTGATATATCGTATGCGGTCCGAAAAGGATCGAATGGTTTGAAAGTCCTTCTTGTCTTCCGGGTTCATAACGGCAATAAAGAGGGAGTTCACGGTCTCCTCGATGTTTTCAACCTTGTGGACCCCTTCACTGATGATGTTATGAAGCTCACCCAGGCGCTCCGTGTTGTGGGATTTGATATCCATGAGGGCATAAACGCCGTTGTTGGTCTTTGCAAATTTTGAGAAAAGATATTTCATCTGATTGTTGTCCCAAAAAAGGCCGTTCAGCCTTCTCTGGAGCATGGCGTTGCCCAGTGCGCTCTGCCGCATCGGCCTGTCGCCCGGATTAAAAACCGTTATGCCCTGTCCGAGTCTCCTATTGAACACATAGGGGCGGGCGTAGACCATCTTGAAAACTTCCGTGGGACTCCCCAACTTTTTGAGAAGGGCCTCATAGATAGAGGTACAGATGGTGCAGGCGTCCTCTCTCAAGATCCATTCGTATTCTTTTTCCGTAAAAAGTCTCGCCTTGAAATCGCCCTCTTTGAAAAGCTCGTCAAGGAAGGCACGGCGAAGCCGTTTTGGAATCATAAGAATAGGATGATCATGGGAGGGGCAGGGAATTTCGAGGGTGTCATCCGTCATGCAGGGGCCGCCTTGGTCTTCAAAAAATTCATCACGTCCCCTGTTTGAACGGCCGCAACCAATCCCCTCTGAAAGTTCTCCCTCTTCTTGGGGGTAGTGATTCAGAAGGTCCGACAATTTTTCCAACAGGGGCATAGGCTCAATATCCTTGCCGGTGCCCAAAATCTTTCGATTCAATCTCCAAATCGTTTCGTAACGCGTGCCTTCGTCCGTGTTGTTATATTCCTCAAATCGCATGAGAAGATTATTCAGGAAGGTACTCTTTCCGCATCCAGGGGGCCCGTCAAAGATGTATATTTTATTTTGCTGGGCCCCTTGCCTCATTGATTCGATATGGTTGATCAATCGGTTGGCAAAAAGTCTGTCTGCAAAAAAGGGATGATCCGAACCGTCCACAAAAAGCCTGGTGCAATCATAATAGACAAAACCGATAGACTCGGGATCATCCGGGTACTCGTCGACCCCCTCGCCCACATAGGCCTTGACCATGTCATGAAAGGCCTGGAAGACATTGCGTATGACTCTGCCGGGATTGGATATCAGGACCTGCAGAAATGCCTCGAAGGAAATGGCGGCACCCTTATCTTGGTTGCTGGTGTTGCGATTGAGGTATTCCATCGCTTGTTTTATCTTTTCCATTTCCGCGTCCTTTGCTGGTTTTTCGTTTTCTCAATCCGGATGCCACTCTCACAGGACTTTTCTGGAAAGCTTTCTGTTCTCCACGGTGTACAAAACTCTCCGCCATTCGAATTCCGGATCATGACCTTCTTCCTGTGCAGGACTCCAGGGAACCATCAGATCGAGTTCCGTGGGCCAGGCCACCTGTTCCATCTCGCTTGTCTCCAGCTTCACGGGTCCTCCCCATAAATATTCGATGCCTATCATGGTGTTGGCAATAAAGTCCTTCACCAGCGGCTTCCCTTCAAAATGATGGTCAAAGTAAAGGGCATTGTCGCCACCCTTTTTTTGGTCTATTTCGATATAGGGAGGGTGATAGAGGGAGTCGAACAGCATCTGGCGATAGTCTTTCTCTTTTCGGCTCTTGACAAAGTATTCCCAGACTTTTTTGCGCCGGTTGAGCCTTCTTCCAGCCACAAAAAGATTGTGGCGGTCTACAAAATCCTGGTCGACAAATGTGTTGATAAAGGTGAAATCACAGAAGTTCTCTCGGATTTTAAAGACAAAGGCCTCGCCCTCTCCCGTTTTGGCATCAAAACGATCCCGCTCGGTCGCATCCAGTATCCTTCTGAATTCGCTTGAATATCTTCCCTTGTTGACGATGTCCTTGATATAGTAAAAAAGACGCATTCCAATGGCGTAAGGATTGAGTCCGACACGAGGCATAGACGTGACCCCGGCGTTGAGTCGGGCAAAGTCGACTTCATGTCCTCTTATACGGTCGTCACTCATGAAAAGCCTTTCATGCCAGTAACTGGCCCAACCCTCATTCATGATCTTGGTCCGCATTTGGGGCTGAAGGTAGAGAGATGTTTTGCGAACGACCTGAATGACTTCCTTCATCCAGACGTTTTCCTCTTTGTTCAGGAATTGCGAGCGCTCCAGGATGAATTCGATCAGGTCCTTTCTACGATCCGATTTTTGTGAAAGGCTTTTTTTGAAAAGATTTTCAAATTCAGGGTTTTTCAGGGTTACTTCAGAGAAAAAGGTTTGCTCCCCTTCACGCCCTGCATCCTGCATGCAGGTATTGTATCTTTCAATCTCCTTGATGTATTCATGGACGGATACCGGTTTGATGGATTGAAGAAAGACATCGAAATAGAAATCCAGACGTCTGGACAGGTTTGTCCCCGGCATACGATTCAGTCGGGACAATTCCCCATGATATCCTACCAGGTTGTCGATTCCCCGGGTGAATTCGATGACGTAATCCACCCATCTCCCCTTTTCAGACCTGAGCTTTGCAATGAGTCGCTTGTCGGCGAGGGCCTCACCGGTGAGATCGTCGTCCCAGGTGTGGCGAAAATACAGGTTGTTCTGAAAAAAATCGATATGGGCCAGGACGTGGTAAAAAATCATGACATTCAACCAGTCCGGATTGTTGTCATTATAAAAAGAGATGGGGGGACGGGTGTTGATCACGGTTTCGTATGGATTCGCGGGATAAAGCTCATACCTGCCCTTTTCTTTGAGGACTTCCACGTCTTGGACCCAGTAATCATATAACGTGGGAATCATATATTTGGGTGTCAGTTCAAGCAGATCCCGATTGCTCACGATATACTCGAGTGTCTCATTCTGAAAGGCCAGGCCCGCCTTTCGCGCCCTGTCCTTACACCCTTCCATGATTTTTTTGGTATGCTGATTGATGAGTTCCATTTTTTTGACCCAAAACCCTTTAGGCAATAGAGTTAAACGCATTCATACCTGAATCCGGCCGACTCAAAGGCCCACCTCTTACACATAACCCTTCGTTCATGAGATCAAATTCTTGATCCCTTTGATCAGACGCGCTTCATCCGCATCTTCATGGATGACATCCATCCGGATCAGGGCCGATTTCTCCTTCAGGAGAGCCGAACCATTGAGGTATATTTCAACTTCTGTTTCTTTTTCCTGTGTCCTTGAGCGCTTGGCGACGGTAATTCCAACCCTGTTGGCATAAGTGAGCATCTTTTTCAGTTCAGGCACCGCCTCCTTCCCCTCCTTATCCCAATCATCACCGTCCGTGCCGTGGAAGACATAAATATTATAGTCCTGGACAAGATTTTCGTTTCTTACGATCTCGTTGACCATGCGATAGGCGGAAGCGATCCTTGTGCCGCCTGCAACAGTTGAGTTGTAGTAGGTGTGAAAATCGGGGACTTCCTTTGCTTCGGTGTCATGGAGGATAAACCGGGTTTCCACCTGCCTCGCATATTGATACAGGATCCAGCTGTAAATCAGCACATGCTGCGCCACCACGAGTTCGGTGGGTTTGCCGTGCATGGAACCCGAGTAGTCTCTGAGGAAAAAGACCATAGCCTGAGACTCATAGTCCTTCTCACGGGAGAGGATGCGATAGATCTTATCGCTGGGTGCGATCAGAAACCGGGCCGGATCGATATTCTCGATGTCCGGCACATTGCCCAAATGAATGTTGGTTTCCAGGATTCTTCGAAGGGTGGCCTTTTTGTCGATAATTTGACCAAATCCCCGATGCTTATCGGTCATGTCATAGGTGTACCGGGTAAGCGATCGTCTCTTTCCCTTGTCCTTGAGATTGGGGAGTTCGAATTTCTCCGTAAGAATTTTTCCGAGATCATAAGCGCTGGACTCCGTTTCGTGAGAACCGTCCTCGCCCTGGCCCGCCCCTCCCTTTTGCGGCTCCTCCCGAACCGGTTCTTCCCCGATCACCTCTCCCTCCTCTCCTTCGCCTGAACCGCCGGAGGGCTGAGATTCATCCGACGGTTGAAAGGAGGTGTCATGGATGAGTTTTTCTTCAACCGTAGTAGGGACAATAACGATTTTATCCTTCCCCCCCTTACCCGGTTTGATCAAACGCCCGATACGTATTTTACGGGGGAAACCGTCTTCTTCCCTTTGCCTGTCTCTTTCCAGGAGTTCGTCTATGGAGCGGATACGGATGCTGTAGGTGCTTTCAGGGCCGCTCATATTCTGCAACGCGGAAAGGTCATTGTAGTCATAGACGGTATCAGGCGCCCGGGAAAATGCCGAGCCGACACCATCCTTGCTATCTCCTCGAGTCTCGGGCACGACATGCTCCAGGTCCGGATGCAATTCCCCGAGGATCGTCTCTTCATCTTCGCGACTCAGACCTTTCCCCTTCATCTCTTTGTAAAATTCCAGGAGTTTTGGATCCATGAATCGTTACTCGCTTGTTAAAGTGTTGATTAGTGGTCCCCCAATGCCGTCTCCGGCCCTTGGGGCGCCTGCCGCTTGCAGGGCCTCCCCGAATCGGAGCATCACGAAACGGCCTCAAAAACCGGATAAGAGTTTCGACCCATTTTTACGTCTTTCTATTGCTTTTTCAGGGGGCCAACGCTTTGGGTATGTTTGATTCGGCTAAACGAACCAACGAGCCTGCCGACCTAGTTCTCGTCTTCCTGGGTGCAGAAATATTCGATCGTCTTCTGCGCACACGTCTGGCAGTAATGGAGTTTAGAAAGCATCGTGTTTACCATGCGATCGTATAGCTTCTGATTTTCCTCATTGGTTCGATTGGCCAGCGCGCCGATAAGACTGCCGGCACCGGCAATGTCGGACTTGAGGCGGACGTCGGTGACCGCCTTGACCAGTTCCAGATTGTCCATGAAATCGTAATCGGGTTCCACGGAAATCTTCTGACCGTAGATTTTTCGAATGGAGGTTCTGAAGGTTTCCCGTTTTTCCTGTGTCTTGAGTCCCAGTCTCTCTTCGACACTGTTTATATAGCGTTCATCGATCTTCAGGGCTTTGAGCTCCTTTGTCTGTGGGTCTTTGTATTTCCACATCTTGTCGGGCCCCAGATTTTCGGCGTCGATACCGATGATCATGTTCACATAGTTCATCACATCCTTCCGGATGGCCAGGGGTTCATCCATGTAAGCATTGAATATTTCGGTCATGATGCGTTCCCGATAAAGACCCTTGGCAAGCTTGAGGTCCTCAAGATACTTGGCCCTGTCATTGGCGTCCGTCACATAATCGAGGATGACCCGTTCCAGGGCCTTGAAGACATCATAAGCGAACATACATCGACCGTCGTTGGTTTCGGAACTTTCGATCAACAACTGAATCGCCCTGCCCAAGTTACGTTGCCCCAGCCCCTTTTGCCCGAACCGTTTTGTCATATCCGGCTCTTGGTTGAGGGTATCGATCACTTCCGCCAGGGTCTTGATGCTTTTCTCCCCGGCCACTTCACCGGCAGCCAGTTTCATGGTCTCGACCGGCGTCAATTTTTCGGAGCGGGGAAGGCGCGACAGGACCGCAGCGACGGATGCGGAATAGTTCAGATTCGGATCCTGGTGCAGGATCTCCTTGTTGAGGGTGGTCTTGGTTTCGCTACCGATGGCATACCCGGTGAGTTCTTCCTGCAGCTTGTAATTTGTGTTATGGGAGACATAGCAGATTCGGCATCTGTCCACAATCGGGGCTTCTTCCTTTTCCGCCAGAAAGCGGTTGAATTCGGAATTGTTGCTTGTGGCGATAATCAGGCTATCGATGGGCCACTTGAAGCCGTCAATTTCAATGACCCGGTTTTGAATGACTCCCAAATAAACCTGTACCAGGTCCTTCTTGTTCTTGTATATCTCGTCGCAGAAATGTATGCCGCCGCCCGCAACGCGCGCCAGGGCGCCACGCCTCAGATCGAAACGGTAGGGATTGTTCGTGTCGGTGATATGGAGCAGGCGCTGGATGGACTCTTCTCCAAGCAGATCCACGGCCGAAGAAGTAATTTTATCCTTTGCCGGATATTTGCCCGTCACGGTCCCGAGGCTTTCGGTGAGCGGCACGGGCACCACATCGACGAACTTGAGCATTTCATCGATATCACCCCCGGTAAAATTCCGTATATCGTTCCATATGTATCCGCTGCACGCCCCCAAGGGACGATAATTGGCATAGACTTTTTCTATGTGATTGTCCGAAAACCCAGCCTCCCGGGCCAGATAGGCCTTACTCTCATCCGGACCGTCAAAGAGATTCATGGCCAGAATCATGGGGTCTTCATAGGTTTGTGATTCAATGGCTGCAATTTTCCCGTAATGACCCAATCGGTCCAGGCTGTTGAACCTGAAGGTGTACTTGCGGTTTACTTCTTTGGACAGGAATTGACGATATTTTGCGCAAAGGTAGTCGACAAAAAAGGTCTTCCCGTTTCCCGGCTCCCCCACCAGCACGAAGGCCATCTCTTTTGATGATCCGCCTTCGGCCGCATCCTTGACGTATGAGACGAAACTGTTGATCTCATCATACATGCCGATGACATGTTTCGCCCCGGTATGGAAGATCTCGAAATCGTAAGTTGTCTTGCCATTCACCACCACTTTTTCGATTTCACCGTCCAGAATCATCTTGGCCACGCTCTGGAAAACGTTTTCAAAGCTCCTCTTCCCGTCTCTAACATCGACCAAATGATGTTTGACCGTCATATCGCTTTTCTCAGTCATCTCACCCTCCATATCACTCGATGATTAGTATCTACAGGACAATTCCCATTCATAAACAGCTCCCGGTGTCACGCACTGTTTCAACCCAGTAGTAATAAAATATCATAAGTCCCGGTAAGCTGTCGAGCGCTTTAGTGTGCCTATTGGAAAAGGGAACCGGTAGAAATCGCCGCTGAAGACTGTAAAAAACCGGGCCCGGACGGCCAGACTTCGGTTAACCTCAACGAAAATTTAGCTTATTGGCATTTCAACGGCTCATGGAATACCGGATTAATGGAGAGATGGAGTGGCGAAAAAAATCTTCGGATCAACTGCGGCGGCATTGGATTAACTCAAGTTTAAAAAACTCACGACCGCTTGTAGTTTTTCCAATACACCCGATCAATTTATACCGGCAGAACCGACTGTCTCTAACCCCCGCAAAACGGGATCTTCAACTGGCGCATCCCAGACCCGCGCCCAATTCTGCAGGGAGCGGACCAGGCTTTGGGGTTATGTCTCCCTGCGCAGCTCTTCCTTGACAAAGTTGAGGGCCCCACCTGCCAGAAGATGCCTGCGCTGACGATCCGAGACTTCTAATAGCGTGACGATCGTGCGACCGGCCACATTCACGGGAATTTCGACATCACCCTTTTCCACGTGCTCCCTCACCTTAGGGAGAACGATCTTGCATCCCTTGTCGAAAAACTCGTAGTCATCGGAATTTTTAAAAACGAGGGGTAGGATACCGAAATTACAGAGGTTGGCCTTGTGTATCCGGGCGAAACTCTTGACGATTTTGGCCCGGACACCGAGGTAACGGGGAGCCAGGGCCGCGTGCTCCCGGCTCGATCCCTGGCCGTAGTTGTCCCCTCCCACGACCACTACGTTGCCCCTTTTCGGGCTGTCCGCGGAAAAATCGGGATCGATCTGAGAGAAGACGAATTGACTGATGGCCTCGATATTGGACCGCAGAGGCAGAATCCTGCTCCCTGCCGGCATGATGGCATCCGTGGTGATGTTGTCCCCGACCTTGATTCCCGCTTCGGCCTCGAGGGTATCGGGGAGTGCCGCCATCTCGGGAAGAGGTTTGATATTAGGTCCGCGCACCACCTCGGTATCGGGGAAGGCCTGGGAAGGGAAGGTCATGGAGGATTGATCCACCAGGTAGCGATCAGGTTCATTGATACGGGGATAGGCCATGTCCCTGCCAAGATCCCTGGGATCGGTAATCACCCCCCTGATGGCGGCGGCCACCGCGGTTTCCGGCGAACAAAGGTAAACCCTGTCGTTTTCCGTTCCGGACCGATCGGGAAAATTCCGGGGAAAAGTCCGAAGGCTCACCTGATTCGTTCCCGGGGCCTGCCCCATGCCGATACACCCGAGGCAGCCGGACTGGTGTACACGCGCTCCGGCCTGCACCAGCGGCAGGATTCCCTCATGCGCCAGTACGTTTTCAAAGACCTGCTGGCTACCCGGATTGATGTGAAGAAAGGTCTCCGGATGTCTGTGGCGCCCCTCCATCATCCTGGCCGCCACCATCAAATCCCTGTAGGATGAATTTACACAACTGCCGATAATCACCTGATGCACCTTGATCCCCGCGACTTCCCGGACGGTGACGACGTTCCCAGGCGAGGACGGACAGGCAATCATGGGCTCCAGGGATGAGAGGTCGATCTCATCCACCTCCTCATAGGCCGCGTCCTCCTCAGCGGCCAGAGGACGCCAGGAGTCACCGCGTCCCTGGGCCTCCAGATAGGCCCGTGTATTTTCATCCGAAGGGAAGACCGAACTCGTGGCTCCGAGTTCCGTTCCCATGTTCCCGATGGTTTCCCGGTCCGTTGCGGTCAGCCCTTTCACGCCGGGGCCGAAATACTCGATGACCTTTCCGACACAACCTTTTACGCCGTAACGCCGCAGCAGTTCAAGGATCACGTCCTTGGCACTGACCCAGTCCGGAAGGGAGCCTTTGAGTTTTATCCCGAACACCCCGGGGCAGGGGAAGTGATAGGGGCGCCCTGCCATGGCCATGGCCACATCCAGGCCCCCGGCGCCGATTCCCAGCATGGAAACCCCTGCCGCACTGGGGGTATGGCTGTCCGACCCCAGGAGGGTCTTGCCGGGAACCCCGAAGCGTTCCAGATGCACCTGGTGGGACACCCCGTTACCGGGAGGGCTGAAATGTACACCGTACTTTGCACAGACCGTCTGAAGGTACCGGTGATCGTCCGCGTTTTTGCTGTCCGCCTGGAGGATGTTGTGATCCACATACTGAACCGAGAGCTCCGCCTTGACCGAAGGGATTCCCAGGGCCTCGAATTCCAGCATGGCCAGGGTCCCTGTAGCATCCTGAAGAAGGGTATGATCGATTCTGACGGCGATTTCTTCGCCCGGTCTGAGAACGCCCTTGATGAGATGATCTTCGAGTATTTTGTAGGTCAGATTTTTTCCCATTGATTTCTCCCAGGCTTGCCTCTCCCTTCAGGAGAGCATCCTGTGCATTGCGTTTAGAGGCACGACGAGGAAAGGAAAGGCCCCGCCACACGACATGACAGGGCCTTTATTGTCTTTGAAAAACCGCCGGTATCAAAAAAACGGTTATAGAAAAGACGGGTCTATTCTGCAAGTAATTCCGATAAACCCTTGGTTTTGACCACATTCAGATTGAGGCCCAATTCCTTTCTCTCAAATCCCATGGCAAGTCCCAAAATTTGGGTAAGATAAAGGACCGGGATATTGTAGCTTGTTTCGAATGCCGATTCGATGCCTTTTTGGTTGCTGTCGTACATGACGGAACAGAAGGGGCAGACCAGATTGATGACATTGGCTTCTGTGGCCGCGATGTCATCCAGTTTTTCTTTCGCCACAGCAAGAGAGGTGTTTTCATCGACAGGTAATACCGGACCGCCGCAGCAACGAATTTTGTTGGCATAATCCACAGCCTCGGCACCGGTGATGGACACCAATTTATCGAGTGTGAAAGGGTCCTCCAAATTGTCAAAATTATCGTGTATTTCCGAAGGCTTGAGGTAGTGACAACCATAATGGCTAGCCACTTTCAGCCCCTTTAAACTGGTCGTCAGGTGTTTCTTGATCTCATCCGGTCCGATCTCTTCATACAGGACGCGAGCGAAATGCCTGACCTTTACATCGCCCTCATATTTGAGCCCGATCCGGGCGAGGCTCTCGTTGACCTCTTTTTTCATGTCCTCGTCATGGGAAAGATGATGCGCCACCTCGGCCAGAGCAGAGGTACAGGAACTGCAGAGGGCACACAAATCCAGCCCCTTTTCCTGGGCGAGAGCCAGATTATAGGCCCCCAGCACCATCGCCGATTTCAGATCAGCACTCTTGACGGGAAACCCACAGCATATAAAGCGTTCCACATCAACAAATTCGATACCCAGTTCTTCGGCTACCTTTCTAGCTGACAACTCGTAATTCCTGGATCGTGCAGGAATCGTGCACCCCAAAAAGAGAGCATATTTCATAAGTTACCTCATTCTTCCGGAAAGAGCTCTTTGACCACTTCACAGGTGGTTGGCAAGGTGGGCAGATTGATCTTCGCCCGTTTTTTATTATCGAAATCATCCAGAGGATAAATGCGGCCTTCCGTCTTGACGATATCCCGTTGCGCCTTGATGCCCGCAGGCGCATTGTACCCCTCTCTGATAGCGATATTCTTCAAGAGGTTCATAAAATCAGTGATGGACACCCCCTGGGGGCATCTCTCCTGGCAGGCATAGCAACTAGAGCAAAGCCAGACGAAATCGCTCCCCAGGACCTCTTTTTTTAGCCCGTAAAGGGCCATGCGAATGACTTTCAGAGGGTTGAAGATATCATTGACGGCGGTCACCGGACAACTTGCCATGCAGGTACGGCAGGCGAAGCAGGCCGCGATCTTCTCACCACCCGGTTGTTCGGCCAGTTCCTTCCTGAAATTGGGATCAGACTGGCTCAGGTCTATATCAGCCATTGAATACTCCTTTTATGGGCCTCAAAAAGATTCCTTTGCCTCTGGTTCGGTCTTGGATTTTCTCGAAAAACCCATCCTCCTTTGGACCAAGGGGCTCTTGTCCCGAAAAGTATCAGAAAACACACATTAACGGATACGTTATAACTACAATGTAGCCATTTTGCAATAAAAAAACTATGGCCCCTTCATATCGAGAACCGCAGCGGGTCCTATCGATTTGAAAAGGAACTCAGATATTTTTAAAAAAACGCTACACATTAGTTGTCAAGATGGCTCTTCAAGGCAACGGGCATTGCCTGACACTACAAACAAAGTTGAAATACGTAGGATCCGTGAAAAGGCCGTTGTCTTTGCCAAACAAAACAATGCCTCATTCGGATAGGGACAAGCCGTCAAAAGAATCCTTACAAACAAAGGATATTGGCTTACTGAATAATGCTCTTACCTATTTTTCACAAACACCGACGCCGCGTTGCATAAAAAAGTGCAGCAAAGCGGAGCCAGGTCTTTTCAAGCGGCGGAGCCGCGCTTTATATAAAATCGTGGAGCGTAGCGGAACCATTTTTTCACAAGCGGCGAAGCCGCGCTATATATAAAATCGTGGAGCAAAGCGGAACCATTTTATATCTGGTCAATCATCGCCATAATCTGCCCCTCTTCAAACCCTCTCAGATTGAGCGCGCCGGACCGGCAGGAGGACACGCAAAGTCCACACCCCTTACAAAGGACCGGGTTGATCTCCGCCTTGCCCGCAAGGGGGCCCTCTTCCACAAAGGAGGGGGCCGAATAGGGGCAGATCGCCACGCACACCCCGCAACTACTGCAGTAGGCCGGGTTGACGTAGGCCACGGTGCCGCTCGTCATAATCGTCTTTCGGGCCAGCAGGGTCACTGCCCTGGAGGCAGCTGCCTGGGCCTGCGCCACGCTCTCATCAATAGGTTTGGGGTAATGGGCCATCCCGCAAAGGAAGACGCCGTCCGTAGCAAACTCCGAGGGGCCCAGTTTGGCGTGGGCTTCGACGAAAAAGCCGTCCTCATTCATAGGCACTTTGAAAAACTGGGCCAGTTTCTCGTCCTTGTAAGGAACAATAGCCGTCGCCAGGGCCAATAAATCCGCCTTCAGAAGAATGGGACGCTGAAGGATATGATCCATGATCTGAATCTCTAAACCCTGCTTTCCCACAGAAACTTTTGGTTTTTGTTCTCGTGAAAACCGGATGAAGATGACTCCCGATTCCCGCGCCTTTTTGTAAAGGACTTCTCGTTCTCCATAGGTTCGAATATCCCTGTAAAGGATAATGACATCCATATCCGGATTGATCTCCTTCAAGTGGAGAGCACTCTCGATGGAATGGGTGCAACAGACCCTGGAACAATAGGGCCTTTCCGGCTCCCTGGAACCCACGCACTGGATGAATACGGCCGTTTTGACATCCTTCAAAGAAGGATCGTCCGCCATAAATTTCCTGTCCAGATCTAGATGTGTGAGCACCCTCGAATCCTTGCCGTAGAGATATTCCCGGGGTTTATACTCGTCGGCCCCGGTGGCGACCACCGCCACTCCGTGCTCATGCTCTTCTTCCTTTTCACCCGTCTTTAATGTGCTCTTAAAGCTGCCGACGAATCCTTCGACGCGGGTGAGCTCCGTGTCCAGACGGACATCAATCTTTGCGTCAGCCTCAACCGCTTTGATCAACCCGTTCAGGTTTTCCTGAATGTCCTCCCCTTTCCAGGTCCTGTAAAGGTTCAGGGCCTGGCCACCCAAAGACGCATTCCTTTCCACAAGGGTCACCCCATAGCCTTGGCCCGAAAGGCTTCTGGCCGCTGTCATCCCCGAGATTCCTCCGCCCAAAACCAGGGCATGCTGGTCGACCTCGAGTTCGGCCTCCTTCAGGGGTTCCATCAAAGCCACCTTGGATACGGCCATGCGGACCAGGTCCTTTGCTTTCTCCGTGGCCGCTTCCGGGCTGTCCTTGTGGACCCAGGAATCCTGGTTCCGGATATTGGTCATCTCAAAAAGATATTTATTGAGCCCCGCGGCCACCAGCGTCTCCTGAAACAGGGGTTCATGGGTCTTAGGCGTGCAGGCCGCCACTACGATCCGGTTCAGATTGTTCTGCTCGATGACTTGAGTCATGGTCTCCTGGGTGTCCTGGGAGCAGGTGTAGAGATTGTCCGTCACATAGTCCACATAAGGAAGAGCCTTGGCATAATCCCTGACCGCCGGCACGTCGACCACGCCGCCGATGTTGATGCCGCACTGGCAGACAAAGACGCCGATCCGGGGCCTTTCGCCGACAACATTCCGCTGTGCCGGGGTTTCCTTTTCCTTGGTCAGGGTGTCCCTTGCTTCGCACAAAAGGGTGCCCGCCTCGGAGGCCGCAGAGCTTGCCTCGATCACGGACTGGGGAATATCCTTCGGGCCCTGGAAGGCACCACAGACGTAGACCCCTTCCCGCGAGGTCACCACCGGATGAAAGGAACCGGTCTTGCAAAACCGCCCTTCCGTCAGGTCAAGGCCCAGTTTGTTGGCAAGTTCCATGACATCGGGAGGAGTTTCCAGGCCAACCGAGAGCACGACTAGGTCGAAAATTTCTTCCTTTTGTTCTGCCCCCTCTTCGGCATAGGCAAGCAAGAGGTCATCCGTTCCGGGCGCAGCCATCACCGTGTGGATCCGTGACCGGATAAACCGAATGCCATGCTTTTCCCGGGCATCGTCATAGAAACGTTCAAAATCCTTACCATGGGTCCGCATGTCCATATAAAAAACCGCACAGTCCAGATCACTGCCGGCGTGCTCCTTGGCAATGACGGCCTCCTTGATGGCATACATGCAGCACACCGAAGAGCAATAGGCATGGTCGCACCGGTTGATGTCCCTCGATCCCACGCACTGCAGCCATGCAATCTTCCTGGGCTCTTTGTGATCCGACATGCGGACGAGATGCCCCATGGTCGGACCCGATGCGGACAGGATCCTCTCAAACTCCATGGCCGTAATCACATTCGGGAGGTTCGCATAGTTGTAAGTCTCATATTGGGATGGATCAAAGGCCTGAAAACCCGGTGCAAGGATAACGGCACCCACGTCCAGTTCCACGATCTCATCTTCCTGGGTGTGGTCGATCGCCCCCACGCCGCAAAATTCCGTGCAAATCTTGCAGCCGCCCGTTTTGAAATGAATACATTTGGTGCGGTCAATGACCGGCGTATTGGGAATAGCCTGGGCATAGGGCACATAGATCGGCTTCCGGCCCTGAAGTCCCATATCGTACTCGGAAGGAATCGGTTTGATCGCATGTTTGGTGATGTCTTCGAGTTTTATGTGGCCCGTCGGACAGACCGAAACGCAGGCCCCGCAGGCCATGCAAAAATCGGTCTGGAGATGAAAGGGCGTGTCCACCTTGATGTCGGTTCCGCGACCCGTCAAGCTGATGGCCCCATTGCCCATTTTCTCGCAGATCCTGGTGCAAAGGCCGCAAAGGATGCAATCATCATCCCCTTTTAGAAAGCGCGGTTCTTCAATGCCGTATTTCTTTGCCAATTCCTGAAGGATGGGCACGTTCGGGCACCGGGCGAGGAGCAGTTCCACGATCAGTTTCCGTCCTTCGTGAACCGTCTCCGTATCCGTCCTGACCTCCATGCCCTCCCATATGGGATAGTTGCATGCCGTAACAAAACGGGTTCTCCGCCCATCAAAGACTTCCACCGTACAAAGCCGACACATCCCGGCCGGCTCCAAGGCCTTGTGGTAGCAAAGGGTCGGAATCTCGACACCGTACTGCCCGGCTACCTGAAGGATAGTCTGTTCTTCTTCTCCCTGAACCGTCATACCGTTGAGCGTAAACGTAATCATGTTAGCTACCCTTTTACTATTTTTGATGCCTTCACCAAAACGGCATCCCGGCAGATGCCGTATCTGAGAACCCTGATCTTTCTGAGATCCCGAGACTGTGGGTCCCACCCTCCAAAAGCATTTTGAAAATAAAATGCCTTTAATGGGAAAGAGCCTTACAGACACCGGCAGGACATCTCTTTTCCTTTATATGTGCCTCGTACTCGTCACGAAAATAAAGAATCGTGGTAAGCACTGGATTGGGCGCAGAGGTGCCCAGGCCGCACAATGAGAATTTTTGCATCATGGCCCCCAGTTCTTCGAGCAGTTCCACATCCCCTTCCTTTCCATGCCCCTCGCAGATGCCCGTCAGGATATCGAGCATGCGTTTGATTCCTTCTCGACACGGATTGCACTGACCACAAGATTCTTCTTTCAAAAATTCAATAAAATGTTTGGCCATATCCACCATGCAGTTATCTTCGTCCATCACGATCATTCCACCTGCACCCATTATGGAACCCACTTTAGTCAACTCCTGGTAATCCACAGGCAGGTCCAAAAACATCTCAGGAATACATCCTCCCGAAGGTCCTCCGGTCTGCACCGCCTTGAAGGCCTTTCCACCGGGAATGCCCCCACCGAGATTGAACACCACATCTCTGAGGGATATTCCCATGGGCACTTCTATAGAACCGGTATTTTCTATCTTTCCGACAAGACTGAACACTTTGGTTCCCTTGCTGTATTTCGTCCCGATACCTGCATACCACTCGGCGCCTTTAAGAAGTATGACCGGGACATTGGCATAGGTCTCCACATTGTTGAGATTTGAAGGTTTCATGTGAAAGCCCTTTTCCACGGTGTGAATATACTTGGCCCGCGGACGACCAACCTTTCCCTCCAGGGAAGCCATCAGCGCTGTGGACTCGCCACAGACAAAAGCCCCAGCCCCGGTGGAGATTTTTATATGAAAATCAAAACCGGAGCCAGCAATGTTCTCCCCAATCAATCCATATTCTTCGGCCTGTCTTATGGCTGTGACGAGTCGGCTGATAGCCAGGGGATATTCATGTCGCACATAAATGAAGCCCTGACTGGAATTTATCGCAAATCCCGCGATAAGCATCCCCTCAAGAACACTGTGGGGATCTCCTTCCAAAACGCTCCTGTCCATATAGGTGCCGGGATTCCCTTCATCGGCGTTGCAGATAATGAACCTCTCAGGGTCCTCTCTCGCACAAGTCTCCCACTTGACCCCCGCGGGAAAACCTCCGCCACCCCTTCCTCTAAGTCCCGAGTCTTTGACGGCCTGAATGATTTCAGCGGGTTTCATCTCATTAAGGGATCGGAGAAATGCAAAATATCCGCCTCTGGCAAAATATTCCTCAATCTGCTCCGGATCGATGTAACCGCAGTTCCGCAAGACGATCTTTGTCTGCTTGCTGTAAAATGGAAGATCTTCCAAAAAAGGAACACCTTCCAACGGTTCGACCTGATCAAGAGGATTCTCGATTGGATCTTCCAGAAGACTCCTCGGATCCCGCATTTGACCCAGTATCCATTCCTTGTGGAGATCTCCCTGCACGTACCCTTGAATGAGATCAACTATCTTATCTTCAGTGATTTGTTTATAGACGATTCTGGGTTTACCGCTCTTTACGATTTCCACCAGAGGCTCTTCCTTGCAGAAGCCAAGACAACCGCTTTGGCATATCTGGATACCCTTTCCCGAGGGGAACGCCTCCCTGGCCTTTTCAAAAGATGCCTTTGCACCGGCCGAGATACCGCACATGGCCATGCCGATGTTGATTTTAATCCCTTCGGGACAACACAGTTTTCGGCTATACTCCCGGCTCAATTTCTCTAAATCTTCGATGGATCGAATTCTCATGTCATTCACCCTGTGTCTTTTGAGCTTCTTCAATGATCTTAATCGTATAACTCCAAAATATCCCGAACTTTCTCAGGGCTTATCCCACTGTAAATATCGTCATTGACTTTGATCACCGGCCCGTGACTACAACACCCGATGCATCGGACCGCTTCAAGGGTGAAGCGTCCGTCCTCCGTTGTCTCACCCTCTTTTATCTTCAATATCTCCTGAATGTATTCGCCAACGTTGTAAGAACCCCGCACATGGCAAGCGGTGCCCAGGCACACGGAAATGATGTTCCTGCCCCGAGGTTTCATACTGAATGTCTTGTAAAAGGTTCCCACCCCATAAATTTCGCTAAGAGGGACCTCCATCTTTTGGGAAACATGGACCAATGCAGGGTCGGGAAGGTAATTGTAACGCTTTTGTACGTTCTGAAGAATCATGATAAGATTTTCTTTATTGTTGTCGAAATCTTCCTCGATGATTCTATCCAACTCCACGTAATCAATTTGGGGCTCTTGAGCAGCCTGGCTCATGGTTTACTTCCTCCTGAATCAAGAAAGCGGTTGTATTGTCAGTTGGTTATCCCTGGCTTAAGGAGATGGCCTCGTTGGTCACAGGACAATTTTCAACACAGGCGCCGCAACCGGTGCAAAGGTCCATATTGATGCTGCGGGCCCGTTTCCTGATCTTCGCTTTGAAATGGCCCGGAGATCCCTCCAGGGACTCTAGGTCCGCATAGGTGATAAGCTCGATATTTAGGTGCCGGCCGACCTCGACCAGTTTGGGTGAGATAATTCACATGGCGCAGTCATTGGTAGGAAAGGTCTTATCCAATTGAGCCATCGCTCCGCCGATGGCGGGGGATTTTTCAAGCAGGTAGACATAGTATCCTGAGTCTGCCAGATCAAGGGCGGCCTGCATCCCTGCGATACCTCCTCCTACGACCAAAACGGATCCTCTGATCTCCTTGGACATAGATCGATCTCCTTGTTGGGTAGAATAAAAACTCTGCAAATTCACAACGCAAGAATTTGGTGAAATCTAATTTAAGAGAGAAAAACAAAAAAGATCAATCCGATTCCTCTCAAGACGCATGACTAGTGTGTCTATCGAGAACCGGTGGTTACTCCTTTTATGTCAGATGAGTTGGTTAAACGCTGAATGCTGTGCGTGTTTGATCAAGGTTCGGTTACGCGAGCAGTAACAGTCGAAACTGTTCGCGGTTTCCTATCTTGGCATAATGGACTCGTGGGGAAAATCTACCCTTCTTACTCTCATCAGAGAATTGTCTCACAGATCCTGCGGAATCCCAACCTCTATAAGTCCCGTTTTCCGGCGCAATATGTATAGGAGGAGATTGTGAATGCAAATGTAAGAAGGCTGTTTTGCTTTGCAATGTCGGGGCTAACTGAACTCTCAGCCTTCCAGCGGGGCAGATCAAACATAGCTGCTCCAAAGGGAATTTGTCAATAAAATTTTAATTTTCTCTGATCACGGGATGTGAAGGGTGGGCGAAACCGCCCGTGGGGATGGTCACGTGGGTTGGAAGGTGAAAACGCCCACCGCGAATTCGGGGCGGGCGTTTCAAGGATTTACGACTATGCCGCCAAACGCAGAGCGTTTTCGGTTGCCGTTCGTATTTCGTCAGGGGTGAATGGTTTGGGCAAGTAGTCGACGGCCCCCAGCCTGGCCGTTTCCACCGCCGTCTCAATGCTCGCATATCCCGTTATGATGATCACCCTGGTTCCGGGACGCTTTTCAACAATAGCCTTCAGAAGATCGAGGTCTTTCACGCCCGGCATCTTCAGGTCGAGTAAAACGAGGTCGTAGACCCTTTCCTCGATCCTTGCAATGGCATCCTCTTTGGTCATGGCCTGATCCGTAGAGAAACCTTTTTTGGAGAGGATCTTTCTTATGTTGTTATTCACGGCAATTTCATCATCCACGACCAGGATTGCCCCCTTTACTCCTTCCTCAACCGGCTCATGCCTTACCGGCGGGCTTTCAGCCTCCTTTTTGAGACCTTGTGCAAAACGCTCCTTGAGTATCTCATAGAAAGGAATGCCTCCTCGATCCATGTTGGCCGCATATTCCGGGCCGGTGACGGACACGACCTCCTCATAATCAAAGGGCTGATCGATGCCGATAAGGGCCTTGGCGTCAAAGGATACGCCCTTGATCGCTTTCTTCTTTTTGGCCTTTTTCAATTGCGGGCATTCCTTGGTCTTGACCCCCGCCTTGCAGGTGGCCCCAAGCTTCTTGTAGATGTCACAGACTTTTTCCCCCACGGCGCAGTAATACGGGAGCGCTTCCGGTTTGGGGGTCTCAACGACGGGCATGTCCGTGGGGGTCAAAGTCTCTGCGTAGCCCTTTCCGGCAACCCTTTCCACTTCCTCCCGATCAAAGGGCATGTCCACGTCGATAACGGGTTTTTCCCGTTTCAGCAATCGGGCGGTATTTTTTTTGACCTCCTCATAAGGGACGAAAGCGACCCCGTCATGTTGCATATGTCTAACATATTCCGGGCCGGTGACGGACACGACCTCCTTATAATCAAAGGGCTGATCGATGCCGATAAGGGCCTTGGCGTCAAAGGATACGCCCTTGATCGCTTTCTTCTTTTTGGCCTTTTTCAATTGTGGGCATTCCTTGGTCTTGACCCCTGCCTTGCAGGTAGCGCTAAGCTTCTTATAGATGTCGCAGACTTTTTCCCCCACGGCGCAGTAATACGGGAGCGCTTCCGGTTTGGGGGTCTCAACGACGGGCATATCCGATGGACCGATCATATCGGCATAGGCGTCGCCCGCGACAGAGGCCACCGCTTCCCTGTCAAAGGGCACATCGAGATCAATCACATTGATGGCCTGTTTTTCCTTTTCCGTTGCCGTTACCTCGGGCAGATCTCCGGACAGGGCCTTTTTGACCGTTAACCGCAATTCCTCAGGGGTGAAGGGCTTGGGAATGTAATCAAGAGCGCCCAACCTGATCGCCTTGACGGCTGTGTCCGTGGAGGCATAGGCCGTCATCATGACGACCCTGGTCAAAGGCCACTGATCTTTCACAAGTTTCAACAATTCCAGCCCATTCGTTTCCGGCATGACAATGTCAGAGATAAGCAGCGAAAAGGATCCTTCGACCATTTTTTCAAGTGCCTCCTTGGCGCTGAAGGCCTGGGTCACTTCATAGTTCTTTTTTGAAAGAATTTTTTCGACATTCAGGCAAATGCTTTTCTCATCGTCCACAACAAGCACTCTTGCTGTTTTCATTTTCATCCCTCCCTGTGATGATATACATCGAACGGATCATCAACGCGTTTTACCTTCACAAATGCAGTTCTTGTGCCAAGCGACCACAACCTCATAACCCACTGTTATTATAATATAATTCTGAGGGATGAAACGGAGGGCAAAGCCTTAAAGGTATATAGAAAAAATACGGTTCTCGCGGGATCAGGGTTGTTTATCGTTGGAGCGCCCTCCCGGACGGGCGGTTCCCCTACGTTTGGAACAATGGTTTAACAATCTGATATTAAAAATAAAATATACTATCCAAAAGACAGGGGACCACGGAGAAACAAAAATGCCCAGGAGCCGGGGAAGAAGCATGTATAAATAAAAAATACAGTGTATGAGAATCAAATGAAAATACAGCCGGTAAAGACCTCCGTTTCAACCCTTGCCAACGGGTAACTGTTCAGCCCTTTGAAAAACATTCGATGAGGGATAGCCCAAAAACGACTGATTTATCAGACGGCTAAACTCAAACGCCAACGGAAGGTCTTCCCTTTTTTTTCGGCAGAGAAATCGCATGTTTTTTCATAAGATTTTGGAAATTCGTCCTTTGGAGACCCACCGCTTTTGCTGAACGCGTGACATTCCAGTCGTTCTGTACAAGGGCATTAAGGATGAAGTTCTTTTCCACCTTGTCGACCGCTCTTTTTCGGATCTCCTTCTTGACCTGCTTGAGTTCCTCGTTCGTAGCGGGAACGTTTTCAATCAAAGCCTCGATATCGTCCAGGACGGGCAGGTCCCTCAGGGCAATGCGATCCCTTTCGGTGAGGATGACCGCCCTTTCAATCACGTTCTTGAGCTGTCTGACATTGCCCGGCCAGTCGTATTCCTTCAGTCTTTGGACGGCACCGCTTTCAATCCCCTTGATTTCCTTTCCCATCCGATCGGAAAATTCTCGCAGAAAATGATAGGCAATCGTTACGATATCATCTTTTCTTTCTCTTAAAGGAGGCGTGAAGATGGGATATACGAAGATGCGATAATAAAAATCCTCCCTGAAAGAGCCCTCCGAGACCATTTCCTTGAGATCCCTGTTGGTCGCCAGGATCAGCCTGACATCCACTTTTATAACGGCCGTGTCTCCCAGAGGGAGGAACTCCCGGTTCTCCAAAAAACGCAGGAGTTTTCTCTGCACCTCCGGCGAGATGTTGCTGATCTCGTCAAGGAAGACCGTCCCACCGTCCGCCAATTTGAAGATGCCTTCCTTGTCTTTCTGCGCACCGGTGAAGGCCCCCTTTTTGTAACCGAACAATTCACTCTCCAGCAGGTTTTCAGACAGTGTGCCGCAGTCCACGGCGAAAAAAACTCTGCCCTTCCTCCGGCTGTTCGCATAAATGGCGCGGGCGATCAGTTCCTTGCCAGTTCCGCTCTCCCCGCAAATAAGGACGGTAGAATCCGTGGGCGCCACCTTTCTGACCATGTCGACGACCGCCTTGATTTTTGGACTGTCCCCGACGAGACGATGAGCAACGGGCCCGGGCTTCACTTTTGCCTGCATGAGACGGCGGTTTTGGATCCGAATTTCTCTTTCTGAAAGGGCGCGGACGACAACGCCGCGCAGTTCATCCGGGGTGAAGGGCTTTGGAAGATAGTCATGGGCCCCCGACTTCATCACCTCCACGGCGGATGACACCGTGGCGTACCCGGTAATGACCACAACCATGGTATCGGGGAAGGACTCCCTGATCCTGCGGAGGACCTCCATCCCCCCCATGCTGCTCATTTTCAAATCCGTAACAACCACGTCAAAAGGTTCCTCATTGATCATCCTCAGGGCGTCATAGCCGTTCAGGGCATAAGCCACATGATAGTCCATCTTAGACAGGATTTTCACACAACTCCGGCATATTTTGATCTCATCATCAATGACCAGGATCCGGGGACGATTTGCGGGCATGATGGTCTCCTCTATTGATCGGCAGATAGACGAAAAATGTCGTTCCCTTACCGGGTTTGCTCTCCACCTCTATCGTTCCGCGATGTTGTTCAATGAGACCGTGGGTCACGGCAAGCCCCAGGCCCGTGCCGCTTTCTTTGGTGGTAAAAAAAGGGTCAAAGACGTTGACCAGATCTTCTTTCGAGATCCCTTTCCCGGTGTCTCGAACAGCGATCTCCACCCTGTTTGGTGGGTCAATCCTTGTTGAAATATGGACTCTCCCCCCCGTATCGGTGGCCTCAATGGCATTGATAGCCAAATTGATCAGGCATTGCTGAATCTGATCTTTGTCGATATAGACGCCGGGAATATCTTCCGCAAGTTCGCATTCCAGGAGGACATCCTGAAATGCGGCCTGTTTCCTGATCAGGGCGATGCTCTGCTTTACGACGTCGTTGATCTGATGTTCCGCCTTCACGGATTTCGTCTGGCGGGCAAAATCCAGGAGACTGGCGACGATTTTTCGACAGCGAAGGGTTTCATTCGTAATGGTCTGCAGATCCTCATAATTTAGGTCTTCCTGATCCAAATCTTCCTGAATCAACATGGCCGTGGTCAGAATCGTTGTCAAGGGATTATTGATTTCATGGGCGACCCCTGCGGCAAGATGTCCGATGGAAGCCAGTTTCTGCTGTTGGACAAGTCCTTTCTGGAAATTGATATCCTTGGTAATATCCTTCGAAATCTCCACCCCGCCGACAGTGCGATCATTTTCAAAGATGGGGTAATAGGAGATGGAAAAAAAGACGTCGTTCCCATTCTTATCTCGATGAATATGGGTGGTCTGAGACGGCTTGCCGGTGGCCAGGCTTTCCTTAAGCGGACAGGGATGTTCCTCCCCGTCACAGGGAGTGTCCCGATCGTGGCTGATCTCATAACAATGGCGACCGACGACCGTTTCACGCGGAAAACCCAATTTATTCAACATGGTGTCATTGATATCCAATATCCTGTAATCACGATCCAGCACCATGACGTCTTCCTGATAAAAGGCATTGATTGCCGCATCATACATGGTCCTGGTTTTGTCGAATTCATATTTCTGCTGTGCCAGCAGATCGGAAATCCGGTTGATTTCCCAAAAGAGCAAGGCGGTATTGTGATCGATCGCACGGACATGGGGTTGCTTTTTCTCCAATATTTCCCTGAAAACCCCCTCTTTTCCTGTCAGTTCGATAATCAGGTCGATGCCTTCTCTTTCAAGTAAATCATGGAAATCGCGTGTTACATAGAGACCCGCATCACTTGCCTTGATGAACCCCGGAGCATTCTCCCTCACGTCGGCAACGGCGACAATTTTGGGCTCAACGACTTCATAGGTGTCTTTTTCAATGATTTCCATCAAAATTTTACACCGATTTCCACCCCCAATGATGGCGATATTCATTTTCAATGCCTCTCTTGATGTGAATTTTCGATGATAAGAGAAATGTTGTGAGCAGTTTAAGTCCCGGATTTAATTTAACTGATTTATACATCATTTCCCCTTTAGTCCATGATAAAATGCCGAAAGAGGCCCTGCCTCCGGCACCGGGAAGCAGCAAAAAAGTCGCCCCCCCCGAAAAGGACTGGCTATCGTCGACGAGGTCCTCGCAACCTGCCGAGAACATCCCTGAGAAATGTTGTACAATAATGGCAAAAAGAGAGAGGTGTATCATCCAGATCCCTGAGGGTCCCGGAAAAATGCATGAGACAGCCATCGTCCAGGCAGTGAACCAGATCGAATAGATGTCCCAGTTCATGCAGGGCGACCTTCGCCGTTCTGTCAAGTATCATTGGGGCCGAAAGCGTAATTTTGCTCCTTTTCTCTCGCAAACGGTAAAGGGAGACCAAGGCATAATCTCCCCCCTGTTTCGCCTCTCCGAAGACATGGGTAAAAATAGGGATGAAAAGATCCACATTGAGAATGGCGATGACTTTGGTGTAATCGTGCAAAGGATATTCTTCAAGGGCCTGAAGAATGGCCCCTGCGTTGTACTGCAGTCTTTTTGGGTCCAAGGCAAAATCAGGATGACCTAAGGGAGAAAGGACATCCGTATCAATTCTCAAATTGCATTTGATTTCTTTTGCAACATGCTCTGTGGCGATTTTTGGAACGTCCCCAATAGGCAGCACGCCGATTCGAAGATCTTTCATGCTCATGAGGTGGTTTCTTTTGGTTTGAAAATCCTGGCCCTCAGGACCGTTCTAAGATTCCATTTTACCGGAGTCAGAGACGATAGTCCCTGCATTTTTCTTCCTAAGAGGGTTTCTTCAATCCGTATCGTTTGATCATTTTGTGCAGGGTCACGCGATTAATGCCCAGAACCTTGGAGGAGTGGGTCACGTTCCATTCGTTATCTTCCAGCACCTCCCGAATATAATCCTTTTCGATTTCCCGCAAGGTCCGCGGTCCCGTGGATTTAGAAGAGGCACGCTTGAGGAAGAGAAAGTCCTCGGGCCTGAGTGTCCTCGATTTTGAAAGCACAACGGCCCGCTCTATGGCATTCTCCAGTTCCCGCACATTTCCCGGCCAGTCATAGCTTCTGAGGAGTTCAAGTGTCTCCTGGGTCACATGATCCACTTGCTTATTGGTTTCATGGCTATATTTAGTCAAAAAATGCTGGACCAGCAAAGGAATGTCTCCCCTTCTCTTCCTGAGAGGCGGGATGTGAAGCGTGATCACATTGATTCTGTAAAAAAAATCCTCTCTGAAGCGTCCTTCGGAGACCTCCTTTAATAAATCTCTCCTTGTTGAAGCAATCAATCTGAAATCGACATCAACGGGTTCCCTGGCGCCGAGTTTGATGATCTTCCGGTCTTCCAGAACTCTCAGTAAATCAACCTGCATCTTGGCACTGATCTCCCCGATTTCATCGAGGAAAAGGGTTCCGCCCGAAACCACTTCCAAAAAACCCTTTCGCGCCTGATCCGCACCCGTGAAGGCCCCCTTTTGATGGCCAAAAAGTTCGCTTTCCAGAAGGGTATCGGGAATGGCACCGCAGTTTATGGCGATAAATGGCCCCTTGGATCGAGGGCTCTTGGCGTGAAGAGCCTTGGCGACCAGCTCTTTCCCCGTCCCGGTCTCTCCGGTGATCAGTACGGAGGCATCGCTCCGGGCGACCTCCGGAATAAGTCCGAATATCTCCTGCATGACCGGTGATTGGCCGATAATATTATCAAAGCGTGTAAACTCTTCCAGAAGGCCCTTGAAATAGCGGCATTCAAAAGCGAGTCTCCTTTGATGAAGTATTTTCTCGAGCACCAGGTCAAACTGATCCGGTTTGAACGGTTTAAGCAGGTAATCACTGGCCCCCATTTTCATTGCATTGACAGCCGTATCAATAGAGCCATATGCTGTAATGATGACTACAATCGTATCCGGATAGAACTCTTTCACTTTTTCCAGCAACTCAAGCCCGCTCATACCCGGCATCTTTATGTCCACGAACATCACATCGAAAGAACGCTCTTCCAATCTATCAAGGGCTTCAGAACCCGAGGAAATCGCCTCGACAAAGTAACCGTACCTCTTGAACCAGTAATAGAGGGATTGCCGTACAATGGATTCGTCATCAACGACCATGATGCTCATCTTTTCATCCATGAGCCCTCTCCCGTGCTTTCCAAACAGCTCTCCATCCCATCTCTTAAAAACGATGTGGGGTCTTTCCCCTATCTGAGTTGAGGAAACCCCTGTCATGTTTTTTATGCCATTGTGGGGGACCCCAGACCTGACAGGGTCTGGAGACACTTTCCCCAAGCCCGCCCTCAGACACCGGGGAAACTCAAAACAAAAGTGCTCCCTTCCCCGACCCTGCTTTTGACCTCGATCTCACCTTCATGTTCTTTGACGATCCCATAGACAATGGACAGACCGAGTCCTGTTCCTTCGCCTTCCGACTTGGTCGTAAAAAAGGGATCAAAGATATGTTCGAGGTCTTTTTCTTTAATGCCGTACCCGGAGTCTTGAAAAGTGATCCGAACCCGTTTTGCGGCCTCGACCCGACCGGAGGTTATGAGCAATTGACCGCCGCCCTTCATCGCGTCAATGGCGTTAAAGAACAAATTCAAAAAACATTGCTGCAACTGATGTACATCCCCCTTCATGTTCAACGGTTCAGGGGTCAAATCCATGACCAAAGCGACGTTTTGGAGTTCCATCTTATGCCGCGTCAAGGTGATAACGCCGCGGAGAATGTCGTTTACTTCTACCTCCCGGGCTTCCATGGAAGATTCTCGAGAAAAAGACAGGAGACCGGACACAATATTTCCGCAGCGTTCCAGTTCGCTGCACATGAGTGAGAGATGTTCTTTAAACTGCGTCAGATCATCCTGGGTCGGATCATCCTCATTCAAAATCGACTTCATGAGATGCGCGAAGGTGAGAAGACCGTGAATTGGATTGTTAATTTCATGGGCACAACTGGCGGCAAGCCTGCCGAGAGACCTCAAGCGGTCCTCCTGTATGATCTTGCCCATATCCGTTTTCAATTCCTTGACGCGCATCTCCCATCGGTTTGCCAGCTCCTTCGTAACATCCTTCCAGATCTCTATGATCCGCACTACTTGCCCTGAAGCATCCTTGACCGGATAGGCCTGAAGGTCACAATAGGTTCTTCCACCGTTGTCCATGACATGTTCATGGATGACATGTGAGGCCCGGCCGGTCTTCAGGCTCTCCACAAGCGGGCAACCCATATCAGGCTCCCATTCCGAGCAGGGAGAACGATACCCATGAGTGATCGTGTAACAGTGCTCCCCGATCACGTCTTCTCTGGACTTGTTGACGGCCGACAGGTAGCCCTCGTTGGCCTCTACAATCGTAAAATCGGGATTCAGAAGCACGATCCGTTCATAGGCCTGTTCCATGAGTAATTCGGAGACCATCTTTTCCAGGACGACTTCCTTTTCTTTTGATTTCAACTGTTGATTGACCAGATAGAGACTGATGAAGATTTTGAGGATATTATGGTCAAGAACCCCTAACCCACGGGGTCTTGTGCGGGTGAGTTCCAGGAGAAAGTTTCGATCATTGGTCAACTCGATGACCCCATCGAGGTCCTCAAGTTTAAAGAGATCCCGAAAGTTGTTTGTGGTGTAAATCCCCAGTTCCTTTGCCCGGCAAAATCCATCAGCCTTCGAATCAATATCGCAGACCCCGACGATATTGATATCAAGAACGGAAAAGACGTTCTGGTGAAAACGATCGAGGAAAAACCTGGATAGCTTGCCCGCCCCAACAATCGCGAGGTTTAACCTCAGTCTTTTCTCGCCGTTGTTAAAGTTCTGTTCTTCTATGTTCATGGGACGGCCTCGCTGATCGTAAAAAATCCGGGTCCGGAGGGCCCGGTTTTGTCTTAACCCCAAAGGGGTGAGATCTACATTACAGGCCTACATGACACTGGAATAATGAGATATTCCCGATCAATCTATACCGGCAAAACCAACGGACCCTGACCCCCGCAAAACGGGGAAGGTCGAGGTTCTCCATTTCAAGATAAAAGTATAGGGTAACGGCCTCTTCGTGTCAAGCAGAGCCATGAATAGAACCTCTTGGTTTAACAAGATAAATTCATTCTAAACGGCATTGATCATCGCTAAAATCTGCGAGTCGCCAAAGCCCTTCAAATGAACGGCCCCACTCCGGCAGGAAGCCACGCACAGGCCGCAGCCCTTGCATAGGGCCGGATTCACCGCCGCAGGGCCCTCCTCCGTAAAAGAGGGGGCATTGTAAGGGCAGATACTGACACAAACCCCGCATCGGCTGCAGAGATCCGAATCGATTTCCGCGACGGTCCCACTCACCAAGACTTTGCCGGCAGACAGCAAACCCGTAGCGCGTGCCGCCGCGGCCATGGCCTGGGAAATACTTTCATCAAGGGACTTAGGATAATGGGCCATGCCGCAAAGAAAGATGCCGTCGGTTGCGAAATCGACGGGTCTCAGTTTGGCATGGGCCTCGATAAAAAAGCCGTTCTCATTCACAGGAACCTTGAAAAATCTGGCTAACGGCCCGTTATCCGGGGGCACAATAGCGGTGGCCAATGTGACGAGATCGGCCTCAATCTTGATCCGGATATCCAGGATGGGATCCTTCACTTCGACCTCAATCCCATTTCGGCCCGCCTTGACTGCAGGTTTGCTCTCCGGCTCGTAGCGGATAAAAAAAACCCCTTCCCGACGGGCTTGTCGATAGAGATCCTCCCGCTCCCCATAGGTCCGCACATCACGGTACAGGACATATACGGCCATATCCCGATTCCGTCGTTTGAGATCCAGAGCGCTCCGGATGGAATGGGTGCAGCAGACCCTGCTGCAATAGGGATGCTCCCCGTTGCGCGAACCCACACATTGGATGAAGACGGCCGATCGAAGACGGCTCAATGACGGATCTTCCCTAATGAAGCGTGCGTCCAGGTCCAGATGGGTCTGCACCCTCGGGTCCTCGCCGTAAAGGTATTCGTTGGGTTTATATTCCCGGGCGCCGGTGGCTATAATGACGACCCCGTGTTCTACAGCGGTCTTTTCTCCATCCCCTCCCTTCAGGATCGACTTGAAGTTCCCGACAAAACCGTTCACATCTAAAAGCTCTGTGCAACGATAGACATGAATCAGGGGATGCCCCTCGACCTCCCGGATCATTTTTTCTACCCTGGATCGAATATCCTCTCCCTTCCAGGTCCTGTAAAGCAGGTTGGCCTGTCCGCCCAGCCTGTCGCTTCGCTCAACCAAGTGGACATCGTAACCCTGATCCGCGAGACTCCCGGCCGCAACCATACCGGCAACACCCCCCCCCACAACCAAGACCGCGGGGGTTACTTCCAGTTCAGTCTCGGAAAGCGGAACATGAAGCGCCACCTTGGAAACGGCCATGCGCACCAAATCCTTGGCCTTTTCAGTTGCAGACCTGGGATCATGACTGTGGACCCAGGAATCCTGGTTACGAATATTGGCCATCTCAAAGAGATATTTATTCAACCCGGCCCGCTGCAAGGTCTCCTGGAAGAGGGGCTCGTGGGTCTTCGGAGTGCAGGCGGCAACAACCACCCGATTGATGCCCTGTTCCCGAATCACCTCGGACATCTTGACCTGGGTGTCCTGAGAGCAGGTGTAAAGGTTTTCCTCGACATACACCACGTGCGGGAGCGTTCCGGCATATTCCCGGATCTCGGGAACATTGACCACTCCCCCGATATTGATGCCACACCGGCACACGAAGACTCCGATCCTGGGAGGTTCACCCAGGATATTGACCTCGGGGGGAGCCTCGATGCGCTTTGTCTCGGTCCAACGGACCCGATTCAGGATCGCGCCGGATGCAGCCGCCGCGGCCGAGGCCTCCATAACGGACTGGGGGATGTCCTTAGGACCCTGAAACGCCCCGCAAACATAAATCCCGGGCCGACTTGTGGTCACGGGACTGAATGTCTCCGTCTTTGCAAAGTTGTAGTGATCCAGTTGGATGCCGAGACGGTCGGCGAGTTCCAGGCTTTCCTCCCCGACCTGGAATCCCACCGAAAGGACCACCATGTCAAAAACTTCGGCTTTCCATTCCCCTTTTTCATTGACATAATTGATTTGAAGGTCCCCATCGCCCACGGGCTCTACGCTGTGTATCCGTGACCGGACAAAACGAACCCCATGCTCGTTCTCTGCCCGTCCGTAATAGGCCTCGAAGTCCTTTCCGTGGGTCCGCATATCTATGTAAAAGACAGCCGCCTCCAGGTCCCCATGGGCATGTTCTTTGGCGATCACGGCCTCTTTGATAGCATACATGCAACACACCCCGGAGCAATAGGGATTCCCTTGACCCTGATTCTCGCGAGACCCGACACATTGTAGCCAGGCGACCTTTTTGGGTTCCTCCAGATCATAGGGACGCAGGAGTCTTCCCATATAGGGTCCTGATGCACTCAGAATCCGCTCGAATTCCAGACTGGTGACCACATTGGGTGATTGGGTATAGCTATAGGGCTCCAGCCGGGAAGGATCGAAGGCCTCATTCCCCGGGGCCAGAATGACGGCACCCACCGTTACCTTTTCCCTGCGATGCCGGTCATCATACCGGATGGCCTCCGCCAGGCAGACCTTTTCGCAAAGACCGCATCCAATGCACGCCTCCCGATCAATGGCAAAGACCAGGGGGACGGCCTGGGCATATTCAATGTAGGTTGCCCCCCTGCGATCAAGGCCGCCATTGAACGCATTGACGGCCGTTACGGGGCATGCCAGGCTACACTCTCCGCAACCCGTGCACTTTTGGGCGTCTATGTAGCGCGGATGGTTGATCAGTGTTGCTGTAAATCTTCCTGCTTCTCCATCCAGTTTTTCAAGTTCTGTGTTGGTCATCACATTGATGTGAGCATGCCGGCCGACCTCGACCAGTTTGGGTGAAATGATTCACATGGCGCAATCGTTCGTTGGAAAGGTCTTATCCAGTTGAGCCATCATCCCCCCAATGGTCGTCGAACGATCCACCAAATGGACATAATAGCCAGCGGCGACCAGATCCAGCGCCGCCTGCATCCCGGCAATACCCGCACCGATCACCATCACGGAACCGACGATCTCATTTTCTGTCCCTTTTCTCAAAGCTCTCTCCTCAAAATCCCGACCCGGTCTTTCTGTATTTGAAGGTGTGCCAGGGGTTCAATACGCGGCCGGTGCGTTTGAAACCGATCAAGCAATCTCCATGACCGCCTTGCCAAAAAGGGCGGCCTGCCCGGTATAGCCGCAAAAAGCGGCACGATGGCATTTTTCCAATTCTCTGACACGGGAAGACACCGTGTAAACAGGCAGACCTGTCCTCAAGGCAATTTCGCGCACGGACTGATCCCCCTCCTTCAGCACATCAAAGACCAGGGCCTTTTCATATTCCTCCCTAGCTGCCGACTCCAAAAGCTTATGATATTTCTCTTCTCCTATTTTTTCCTGATACACATTGCCCCGTTCCGTCATCTGCAGTTCTATTCCCATGAGCCACCTGAGCCGGGGGGATCGGAGGGCGGCTTCGACGGCGGAAAGGGAAAGCTTGTGCTCCCTGGGATCAAAGGGCCCCAACTCCCGTGTCCTTTGGCTGATCCGGGTCACATAATCGGCGAACAAATGACCCTCCGCCGCGCTGACCCACTTGACCACGAGCCGTTCCCGGCCGATCTCTGCAACATCCAAAAGGTGTTCGACCAGGTGCATATGTTTTTCCATTTGAACATTACCGTCCAGGTAATGACATTCCCCGATGTGTCATCCGGATACAAATACGCTGTCAAATCCGCTCTTGAGTCCCTGAATCACATAGCCGGGGTCCACCCGTCCGGAACACATAGTGCGAATGACCCGGATGGTCGGTGGATATTGGAACCGGGAAACCCCGGCAAGATCGGCCCCGGCATAGGCACACCAGTTGCACAGGAAAGCCAGAATTTTCGGTTCAAAGGTCCTTTCCATATCTTTTTTTCCTTTCCCTTTCCGTGGGATATCTCCGCCCCGGATAACATCCGCATGGCCTTTTCGACTCACGCAATGGTCTGCAAAAAATGTTTGATCAACGTTTCCCAGCCCAGACCGGGAAAACGACCGATAAAATCCGAAACGACCTCGCCTCCGGTAGCTGCCAGCCTCTCATATTCCGGTCCCAGGAGTTTGAGGAGTTCATGAAATTCCTTTTCAATCCATTTCAGGCTCTCATCTCCCGTGAAAAGGCTTTTCACATCATGGTCAAAAACCGCAGGCTCCAGCACGAACAGCCAGCCCTCCCCGTAAGGATCGTCATGCACGACCCCCGGCTCTTCCACGACCCGCGGGTTGATTACAAACACCTTGCCTGTGAGAGGCGAAAGCACTTCCGCACGCCTGCCGTTACGGTTCCAGGTCCATCCCCTTCGTCCCTGTCCCAGAGTGCTCCCCCTGGCAGGGAGCCTGAATGCGGTAGCCGGGCCCAGCACCCTTGAAATAAAATCATCGATTCCTATCCTGACCCGTGACCCTCTCTCCGGATGCACCCACGTATGGCCGACGTGATAATAATAGTCCGCGGCAACATGGCAGCCGGATACGGAGGTCATGCGGGAAATCGCCATCGGCCCGCTGATGTGTTTGACCTCCAGAGCGCTTTCACCCCCCGCCTGAATGGCGGCAAAAATCTGCCTGTCGCGAAAATGCCTCATATCGATGGCCTTCTGCGGACAGGTTGCGGCACAACATCCGCAGCCCTTGCACAGGGCGGGAAGGCTTTCTGCTCTGAAGCCTTCTCCCGATATCCAGGTAAAATTTATGGCACCGTAAGGGCAGATCATTTCACAGAGCCCGCATCCGATGCAACGTTCCGAATCCACAACAGATACGATCGGGTCCACTTCCACGCAGTCCTGAACCAGGATTCTGGCCGCCCGTCCTGCCGCAGCCTGGGCCTGAGCGATGGATTCCTCGATGGGCTTGGGGTAGTGGGCCAGTCCGCACACGAAAATGCCGTCCGTTGAAAAATCCACCGGTCGCAATTTCATGTGTGCCTCCATAAAAAAACCGTCGTCGTTCAGCGGTACCTTGAAAAGACCGGCCAGGGTTTCATGATCGCCGGGGATGATGGCCGTGGCCAGATTGAGGTAATCGACGGTAAGCTTGACGGGCATGCCCAGGATGTGATCCTCCGCAATGATCTGGAGTTTTGACTGACCCTCCACTGTCACCGCCTTCACCGAGGGTTTATGCTCCAGGCTGTAGCGCATGAAGACCACCCCGAGTTCACGGGCCTTTCGGAACAGGGTCTCCCTCTGACCATAGGTACGCATTTCACGATAAAAGATGACCACATTCAGGTCGGGTTTTTTGATTTTCAAATCAACGGCCCGTTGAACGGATGCCGTGCAGCAGACCTTGGAGCAGTAAGGACGGTCCGGTTCGCGGGACCCGACACATTGGATAAAGGCCACACCCTCGGCCATTTCCAGTCTTTCCGGCTCCTTTTCCAGCAGGTCGTCCAGTTCATCCCAGCAAGTCACCCTGTCGTTTTGGCCGTAGAGATACTCGCGGGTTCTAAGCGTGCGGGCCCCGGTCGCCAGGATAACCACCCCGTGCGCTATCTCCAGCATCCCTTCCTTGGTCCTTATGCTGGTCGTATAATTCCCCAGGTATCCCTTGACATCGCTGACCTCCGCCCCTGTCAGGACCTCGATCCGGGGATGATCCCATACCCGTTTTTCCAGGTCGGCGATATAGCTTCGAATATCTTCACCCTTATAGGTGCGCCTCAGCTTCACCCCCTGACCTCCCAAGGCATTCATTTTCTCCACAAGAAAGGTCTGAAATCCCTGCTCCGCCAGGTTCATGGCCGCATGCATACCGGCAACACCCCCGCCGATGACCAAGGCCGCCCGGGTGATTTCCAGCTTGAGCTGGCTGATGGACTCGTGCAGCGCCACCTTTGAAACCGCCATGCGTACCAGATCCATGGCCTTTTTCGTGGCCTCCTCCGGATGGTCCTGATGAACCCACGCATCCTGATCACGGATATTCGTGAATTCAAGCAGATAACGATTCAAACCGGCCTCCCGCAGGGTCTCCTGAAAAAGGGGTTCATGGGTCCTAGGCGTGCAGGCGGCCACGACAACACGGTTGAGCCTTTTCTCTTTAATGGTCTCACGGATTCGACGCTGGGCATCTTCGCTGCAGGTGAACAGGTTTTCCGCGGCATGGACGACCTTGGGAAGACCTTCTGCGTATTCCCTTACCCGGGGGACATCCACGACCCCGCCGATATTGGTGCCGCAGTGGCAGACAAAGACACCGATCCGGGGCTCTCCGTCAAAATCGATAGATTCTTCGGCGTAGGTCTTACGACGGGTCAGGCTGTGCCGGGCATCGGCCAGCAGGGCCGAGGACACGGCCGATGCCGCTGATGCCTCCACAACCGATTGAGGGATATCCTTGGGGCCGGCAAAAGTTCCGCAGACAAAGACCCCCGGACGATTTGTGGACACAGGCGCTAGGCAGCTTGTTTCTACAAAACCGTCCGTATCCAGAGTGACTCCCATTTTCTCGGCCAGATTGCGGCTTTCAGGCGAAGTCTCCAGCCCGGTCGCGAGGACCACCAGCTCGAAGACTTCATGCACGAGGCGCCCCTCTTCCGACACATAAGCGATCCTCAAATCATGTGATCCGGGATCGGATGCCTCAACCGTATGCACACGCGACCGGATGAAGCGAACCCCGGACTCCGATCTTGCCCGCTCATCGTATCGATCGAAATCTTTCCCGCAGGTCCGCATGCCCATATGAAAAATCGTGGCATCCAGATCGCCCTCCGCATGTTCCTTGGCAATGACCGCCTCTTTAATGCTGTACATGCAGCAAACACCCGAACAGTAAGGATGTGCCCCGGACCCTGTATCGCGAGAACCCACACATTGGAGCCAGGCCATTTTTCTGACAGGTTGTCTGTCCGAAGGTCTTACCAGTTGTCCCGCAAAGGGACCTGAACTACTGAGGATGCGCTCAAATTCCATGCTGGTGATCACATTGTTCAGTCTGCCGTATCCGTAGGCCTCATAGGGACCGGGATCGAACGCTCGGGCACCGGTAGCCAGCACGACGGCCCCGACTTCTATCCGAAGGGACTCTTCCTTTTGGGTGAAATCAATGGCGCCCGCCGGACAAAATTTTTCACAGGCCCGGCATCTTCCCTTTTCAAAAAAAATACACTGATCCGAATCGATCACATATTTCAACGGAACCGCCTGTGGATACAGCACATAGGCGGCTTTGCGGCTGTTCAGCTTTTCATTGAATTCATCCACCGCGCTACGTGGGCATTTTGTGGCACAAACACCGCAGGCAATACATTTTTCCATGTCCACATAGCGGGGACGTCTTCTTAATGTGACCTCGAAATGTCCCGCATCACCTTCCAGGCCCTCCACGTCTGTCATCGTCAGGAGATTGATGTTCCTTTGCCGGCCGACCTCGACCAGTTTGGGTGATACAATTCACATCGCACAGTCGTTGGTAGGAAAGGTCTTGTCCAACTGAGGCATCATGCCCCCGATAGCAGAGGCCTTTTCAACCAGATGGACAAAAAAACCTGAATCAGCTAAATCCAGAGAGGCCTGGATCCCGGCAATGCCCCCGCCAATGACCATGACGGCCCCCTGCTTTTCCTGTCTCTCATGCATGTGTGTCATAAAATCCCTCTTCATTCTCATGATGTGCCGTAGACTACCGATGCCGTCTCAAGCCCTCTATTTCCGTCTCGCCTGTGTTCCCCTCACGTGTGAAAGGCCTTCAGGCGTTTTCAGCCGTGTGGAGGAAGCTTCTCACCAAAAGGTCCCAACCGATTTCCGGGAATTCCCCGAAGATGTCATTGACCGGTTCACCGCCCGTGGCTGCCAGGCGCCCGTACTCCTCTCCCAGAAGATCCAAAAGATTCCGGTTCTCATTTTCCAACCACCGGAAGGTTTCTTTCCCGAAATATAGCCCCTTGAGATTGAGTTTCAGATCGGCAGGATCCAGGAGGAACAACCAGCCGTCCCGGTAAGGATCGGCATGCACGATTTCCGGATTCTTTTTGGCCCTTGGATTCACCGCGATTACGGTCCCTGTTACAGGGGATTGCATGGCGGCCGTTCCATGACTCCGACTCAAGACCCACCCCACTTCCCCCTGTCTCAAGGTGGTTCCCACTGGAGGAAGCTCCACCTCATCCGCAGGACCGAAGAGCCTGGACGTAAAGTCGTCGATGCCGATTCGGACATACCCATCCTGGCTGACCTGCGCCCAGGCATGACCCATATGGTAATAGTATCCGTCGGCTACTCGATACCCGGATATATTGGTCAGTTTGGGCTGTTCCACGTTTTGCGCCTCTTCTTGGGAGTTTAGCCTTTGATGAACAGCGCAGCGATGGCACTCATATTTACCCGTGCATGTCCCAGGGGAGGTTAGGCGCCCTGACAGATAGTGAATGCAGGGCCTTGCCGTCACATGATAGTGCTCTGTAACGCGGCTCGATCGGCTCCCTTCCCTTTCTTTCATGCCGGAAGAGGTCTCCTCCCCCATGGCCTGCCTCATATGCCGATCAAAGGGGCAGTTGTAGCAATCATAGTCCTGGTTACACAGTCTGAAATTGATGATCCCCGCCCTCATCCAAACACACTCTTTCTCGCCCAAATGAAACCCGGGAGGCCCTTCCTTGATTTGCTCGTAGGGGCGAAAAGCAAATCCGTCCCTCCCGAGGTTCTGCACATAATCCGGGCCTGTTACGGAGACCACCGCCTCATAATCAAAGGGTTGATCGATTCCGATCAACCTTCTTTTATCCATGCCTTGATCTCCTGACAACGCCCTTCCCTCCTTTGATTTGGCCCCTATGCGCTTCATGATTCGCACCTCCTTTTTCCAATCATTTTCGATCATTGCTTCTGCAATCCTTTTGTGCAATGGAGGTGCCATAGGCGGGGAAAAACAGAATTTAAGCGTTTCCTGTTGATATGATTTGTTTTTTTGAAAAATATGAGCGTATGGTCCTTGGAAATTGTGGGAGGCGAAAATGGGGACTGTTGTATTTGGCTACACCGAAAAACCTAGCACAGGTCAAATATGCAGTATAAAATAATTAAATTCAATAAGTTAAACATGCGTTGTTTTTTGATACACCCCTTGTAGTCCTTTTATTCACTTTCGCAGGAATGCTCGGCAGCTTGCTGCGAAGATGAACCATGGGGTTGAATAAGAATGGGGAGACGCCGGTGAATTCGTCTCCCCATAGGAAGGTAAAATTGAAAAAAATCGCAGAAAATGGGTGTCTGGTTACTAATACTCGGACGGCATTTCCTTGAGCTGCGCCAGGGAAAAGACCGGTCCGTCTTTACAGACATACTGATCTCCGATATTGCAGCGCCCACAGATGCCGATACCGCATTTCATGCGCATCTCAAGGGACAGGATGATTCTTTCAGGCGGAAACCCCAGTTTTTCCAGCACCGGCTGGGTAAAACGAATCATGATAGGCGGCCCGCACACGATGGCTATGGCGTCATCCGCGCTGGTGATTTTCTGTTCCGTGATGGTCGGAACGAATCCGGTATTATATTTCCAGTCCGGATCATCCGTGCCGTCTACCGTGATATGCATGTTGATATCGTCCCGTTGTTCCCATTGGGCCAACTCGTCCTTGTAAAGGAGCATGCCCGGGCTCCTGGCCCCGTAGACCACCGTAATGTCCTTGAACCTTGACCGGTTTTCCGGCTGCAGCATATAGATAATGCTGGATCTCAGCGTGGTAAAGGCAAACCCACCCCCCACGATCACCACGTTTTTCCCTTCCATCTCGTCCCATGGGTACCAGTTGCCCATGGGCCCACGGATCCCCATCACATCCCCCACCTTCATGTTGTGCAGATGGGTCGTGACCAGTCCGACCTTGTTCACCGTAAAGGCGACAAACCCCTTTTCCGTGGGAGACGATGCAATCCCGATGGGGATTTCGCCCTTTCCCGCGATGGACAGTTCCGCAAACTGGCCGGGCGTATAAGCAAATTTCTTTTCATCCTCAGGATTCACGAACACGAATTTAAAAGTCTTGAGATTCCTGTCCTCGGTCTCCGTAGTGATCTCTTCTATGCGAACCGGATAGGGTAGATACGGATTATCCAATGAAACACCCCCCTAATTACAAATTTTAAATGATAAATGTTTAATTTTTAATCACGTTGTTTTAATTAAAAATTCACAATTAAAGATTAAACATTTGCTTCATAGTTATTCATCAATTGAAAAACTTCCCGAATATCAATATTTACCGGACAATATCGAACACAACGACCGCACCCGGAGCATTGGACGCCGCTGTCGTATTTGTCCACATAGTATTTCAATTTGTGCATGAACCGTTGCCGAACCCTCTGCACCTTTTGATCCCGGGGATTGTGACCGGAACCGTGAAGCGTGAACAGTGGGGACATGCAGGAATCCCAGTTTCTGATCCGGTCCCCCTGTTTTCCTGATATCTCGTCCTGGATATCAAAGCACCAGCAGGTCGGACACAGATAGGTGCAGGTTCCGCAGTTGAGACAGGGAAAGGCCACATCCTCCCAGAAGGGGGCATCAAAAACCTCATTGATCACCTTTTCCCTCAGTTTATCAGTCGGGACCGAAGAGGCGATCTTCTCCGAGGCGGTCTTTACGAGATCTTCGGCCTGCTTTCTTTCAGCATCCCCGGCCTCTGTCCCCCCCTTGGCCTTTGCCAGAAAGGTCTCTCCCTTTTCGGTCAACCCTCTTGCCAGAAAGGCGTCCCCCAGATCATAGAGCATCACGTCAAGCACCCCTTCGTTGAAGGGACCGCCTCCCACCGATGTGCAGAAACAGGTATCACAGGGGTTGTTGCACCCGAATCCTACCAGCGTGGTCGATTCATAGCGCTTCACCCACCAGGGATCTCTGTACTCGGGGTTGTCAAAATTGCGCTTCACGATCTCAAAGGCTTGGGCATCGCACGGCCTGATTCCCACGACGGCCTGAGGGCTGTAATCCTTTGGGCTCTCTTTCACGACATGGGCATCGGGGTCACTCTCGTCCAGGGTGTATTCAAACATCCGCTCGGATTGCGGATAGACCGTGCCTTTGGGGGACAGACGGGTATTCTGAAAATCAAAATTGGGCCGCACCCCTTCTTCCAAAACCTTGAAATTGTGAAAATCTCCGTCCTTGACCGGCACAATGACCCTGTAAGCCTCTTTCAAACCCGTCAGGGTCTCATCCCATTGTTCCTTGGTGAACAGCTTATCACTCATAAGAGTCGTCCTTTATATATAAAATTGCGCAGCAATTTTATTATTTGACAAAGTCGTTATAATCGTCCGGCCTGTAAACATCCAACGGCGGTCTCTGATCCGGGTCGAGCCCCGCCTCCCAGTCGAAAAGCTCCTTTGCATCCTTGTTGAGCTTTTTGGTGAACTGCCTCATCGGTATCCCCACCGGGCACACCCTTTCACAGGCCCCACAATCCGTGCAACGTCCCGCGCAATGGTAGGCCCTCAGGAAATGAAAGGTCATGGTGTCGGTCGGATCCGTGCTCTTTCCCACCCATTGGGGCTGGGACTCATCCACGAAACAGGTCGGACAATAGCACAGGGGACAGGCATTCCGGCAGGCATAGCACCGGAGACACCGGGAAATCGCCCGGCTGAAAAATCCCCACTTCTTTTCCGGATCCATGGCCTCGATCTGCGCCACATCCTTATAGGCCTCGACCTCGATCTGTTCCTCTACGGGTTCCCCGACCATTTCGTCGTATACAACGGCGTTTCGATGGGTACAACCGGCACAGTTATTTTGAAGAAATTTCTTCTTCTCAAAGGTCTCCTCGAAATCCTTCCCCTTGACCTTGAAGGTTTCTCCCTCATCCAGAACCTCGGTAATTTCCCGGTTGTTCACCGTCCTCTGAACCGCACGGTGATCAATCATCCCCGTACAGGGGATCCCTACGATATAGAGTTGATCACGGCTGATCTGGTTCTCGACGATATGGGTCACGATATTACGGGAATTACACCCATTGGCCACGATCCCGATCTTCTCCGTCCGCTTGGTCAGGTAATTACAGAGATTCAAGGCGCAGAAGCTGTCCCAGTAAAGCTGATCCACCTTGCTCGCGTCCCTGATCATGACGGGCTCATTCATCATGGGCACGGAGCCCTTTTTATAGCCAATAAACACATCCACCGTCCCGGCTTCTAGCAGTTTCTTGGCAATTTCTTGGATTTTATCCGTATATTCCAGCATCATGCCACCTCGGCCCTTTTCTTGATAAAAACCTTCGCCGGCCCTGCATCCTTTACGGACTGGATCACGGAGTTTGCAACCTCGACGAACTTCGTTGCCTCTGCCGATGAGATCCAGGAAAAATGGAGCCGTCCCGGCTCAATGCCGATATGTTCCAACAGGCCCTTGAGCAGCGCGAATTTTCTTCTAGCATAGTAATTACCTTCCAGGTAATGGCAGTCTCCGGGGTGTCACCCGGAAACCCATACCCCATCCGAACCGTGCCGGAAGGCCGCCAGGATAAATTTGGGACTCACCCGGGCCGAACAGGGCACCCGGATCACCCGGATGTTCGGAGGGTACTGAAATCGGCTTACTCCCGCCAGATCGGCTGCACCGTAACTGCACCAGTTGCACAGGAACGCCGTGATCTTAGGTTGCCAGTCTGTCATCTCCTTCTCCTTATATAAAATCGCAAAACAAAGCAGGTCAGTCTTTTTTTCTTAAGCAGCGAAGCCGCGCTGCATATAAAATCGCAAAGCGATTTTATATCTGGTTAATCATCGCCATAATCTGTCCCTCCTCAAACCCTCTCAGATTAAGGGCACCGGATCGGCAGGAGGACACGCAAAGTCCGCACCCCTTACAGAGAACCGGGTTGACCTCAGCCTTACCCTCAAAGGGCCCCTTTTCAACGATGGACGGCGCCGAGTAGGGACAAATCGACACACAGACCCCGCAACTGCTGCAAAAGGCCGGATTGACATAAGCCACAGTGCCGCTTGTCATAATCGTCTTCCGGGCCAGCAGGGTCACCGCCCGAGAAGATGCCGCCAGGGCCTGGGCCACGCTCTCATCAATGGGTTTGGGGTAATGGGCCATCCCACAGAGAAAGACACCGTCAGTAGAAAACTCCGAGGGTCCCAGTTTGGCATGGGCTTCAACGAAGAAACCGTCTTCGTTCATGGGAACCTTGAAGAACTGGGCCAGTTTCTCGTCCTTGTAAGGGACAATGGCCGTCGCCAGGGCGAGAAGATCCGCAGGGATTTCCACGCTCTTTCCCAGGACAGGATCCGTGATCTCGATTTTCAATCCGTCCTGATCTGAAGAGACTTTGGGTTTATCGTCCACGGAGAACCTAATAAACATAACCCCTTCCATGCGGGCCTGTCTGTAAAGATACTCCCTTTCCCCATAGGTCCGGATATCTCGATAAAGGATATAGATATTCATGTCCGGATTTAGCTTCTTGAGGTGCAGGGCGCTCTCAATGGAATGGGTACAACAGACCCTGGAACAATAAGGTCTTTCCGGCTCCCTGGACCCCACACACTGGATGAATACGGCCGTTTTGATATCCTTCAGAGAAGGATCGTCCGCCATGAACTTCCTGTCCAGATCCATATGAGTAAGCACCCTCGGATCCTTGCCGTAGAGATATTCCTGAGGCTTATACTCGCCGGCCCCGGTGGCGACCACCGCCACGCCGTGCTCGACAGTCTCCTCCCCGCCGCCTGAACTCAGGACGGATTTGAAGTTCCCCACAAAACCCTCTACCTGGCTGAGTTCGGTATCGAGGTGGATGTCGATATTGGGATCCGATTCAACGGATTTTACGAGATCAGCCAAATTCTCTTGGATATCCTCGCCCTTCCAAGTCCTGAACAAATTGAGAGCCTGCCCTCCGAGGGCCTCGGACCGCTCCACAAGGGAAACCTGGAATCCCTGCCCGGAAAGGCTCTTGGCCGATGTCATGCCTGAGATGCCGCCGCCCAACACCATGGCGCGCTGGTTGACATCCAGTTCCGCCTCCTGAAGGGGTTCCATCAGGGCCACCTTGGCCACGGCCATCCGAACCAAATCCTTGGCCTTTACCGTGGCCTCTTCCGGGTTGTCCTTGTGGACCCAGGAATCCTGGTTTCGGATGTTGGTCATCTCAAAGAGATATTTATTGAGCCCTGCGGCCACCAGGGTCTCCTGGAACAGGGGCTCATGGGTCTTGGGTGTACACGCGGCCACCACGATCCGGTTCAGGCCCTTTTCCCTGATTTCCTGGGCGATGGTGTCCTGGGTATCGGTGGAGCAGGTAAAGAGGTTATCCGTAACATACTCCACATAGGGCAAGGATTCGGCATAGTCTCGAACCGCCGGGACGTCGACCACGCCCCCGATATTGATGCCACACTGGCAGACAAAGACGCCGATTCTGGGGCGCTCTCCTACGACGCTGATTTCCTCCGGGATGACCTCTTCCTTTGTAAGAGAATTGCGAGCAGGACTTAAAATAGCCCCGGCCTCCGCGGCTGCAGAACTTGCCTCGATGACGGATTGGGGGATGTCCTTGGGGCCCTGAAAAGCGCCGCACACATAGATACCCTCTCTGGAGGTCGTAACGGGTCGAAAGGAGTGGGTGTCGCAAAATTGGCTTTCCGTCAGGTCGATCCCCAGCTGTTGGGCCAGTTCCACCATCTCAGGCGCTGTTTCCATACCCACCGAGAGCACGACCAGATCAAAGGATTCCCTCACCACATCGCCCTTCTCATCGATGTAGGGGATGACGAGATCCTCTCGGCCTTCGACGACATCGACCGTGGGAATCCGGGAACGGATAAAGCGAACGCCGTGTTTTCCCCGGGCATCATCATAATACCGCTCAAAGTCTTTGCCGTGCGTCCGCATGTCCATAAAAAAGATAGCGCAGTCCAGATCACTGCCGCCATGTTCCTTGGCAATGACCGCCTCCTTGACCGCATACATGCAACAGACGGAAGAGCAGTACCCGTGATCGCACTGATTGAGATCCCTTGACCCGATGCACTGCAGCCAGGCGATTTTCTTGGGCGTCTTGCCGTCAGAGGGCCGCTGCAGATGCCCTTGATAAGGTCCCGTGGCGCTCAGGATGCGTTCAAATTCCATGCTGGTCACCACATTGGGATTTTTGGCGTATTTGTAGGTGGTATATTGGCTCGGATCAAAAGTTTTGAATCCGGGGGCAAGGATCACCGCGCCGACCTGAAGGGTCTTTATCTCTTCCTTTTCGTCAAAGTTGATCGCCTTGGAAGGACAGAACTTTTCACAGGCCCGGCACTTGCCCTTGGTCAGATAAATGCAGTTGGCTTCATCGATGACGTACTTCAGCGGAACCGCCTGGGGATACTCCACGTAGATCGCCTTGCGCTTGATAAGGCTCTCGTTATAAACGTCATCGACCTTTTTGGGGCATTTCTCGGCACACGTCCCGCACGCAATGCACTTATCCATGTCCACGTAACGGGGGTGTTTGACGATATCGACCTCGAAATCTCCCGGCTTGCCTTTGACTTCCGTGATTTCCGATAGGGTGAGTAATTCAATATTTAGATGCCGGCCGACCTCGACCAGTTTGGGTGAGATAATTCACATGGCACAGTCATTGGTGGGAAAGGTCTTGTCCAGTTGAGCCATGGCCCCACCAATGGAAGCGCCTTTTTCCAGCAGGTAGACATAATAACCTGAATTGGCCGCATCAAGGGCACATTGCATCCCCGCGATACCACCACCGACTACCAGTACGGATCCTCTGACTTCGTCAGACATAAATATCTCCTTAAAAATCAGAACGTTAAGAGCTAAGACCGACAAAACGACTAGATTGTAACTATATTGTAGCCACATTTCAACCATAAAATGCAGATTTTGCCGTCAGAAAAATCTTTGAAGTTTCCTGTTTCCCATGCCGATACCCTATATATGAAAAATCCTAAAGGTATTTTTCCTTCCTTTCGACTCGAAGCCTAATTCTTCTCACACTATGATATGGAAGCGATTCTAACCCACAAAAATACGGACTTCGACGCCCTGGCCAGTGTCTTTGCCGCGACCCTCATCTATCCTTCAGCCATACCGATCCTTCCCAAGGCACTCAACATTAACGTGAAGAGGTTTCTTTCCATTCACAAGGACCATTTCTCCTTTCAAAATACGGATATTCTCGACCCCGACAAGCTCACGAGGCTCATCGTGGTCGATGCGAGCAACTGGGATCGTATCGAGGGCCTCGGGGATCTGATGGAAAAAAGTCATCCGGACATTCATCTCTGGGATCATCACAAGCCCGGTGATATCCGGGCGACCTGGTCCTGCCAAAGTCCCATCGGCGCCGCCGTCACGCTCCTCGTCACCGAAATTCAGAAGCAGAGAAAAAGGCTTTCCCCTATCGAGGCCACCCTCTTCGCAGCCGGCATCTATGAAGACACGGGGAACATGACTTTCCCCTCCACTACGGCGGAAGATGCAAAGGCGACGGCCTTTCTCCTGGAACAGGGCGCGGACCTGAATCTGATCAAGGGCATCCTTCGCCCCGTCTACGGACCCAGGCAGAAGGACATTCTTTCGGAGATGCTCCGGAACGAAAGGCGGGTCAAGCTGAACGGATACGTGGTGACCTTCAACAGGGTTGCCATCAAGGGCCATACGCCAGGCCTCTCGCTGGTCGTAGATATGTACCAGGAGATCACCAATGGGGATGCCTCATTCGGCATCTTTACAGAACCCAGGAAAAAACACACAATCCTCATCGCCAGGAGTTCGGAGGAGAGCCTGGATGTCGGGGCCATTATGCGGCAGATGGGCGGAGGCGGTCACCCAAGCGCGGGGTCGGCCCTCATAAAATCAATTCCTCCCGAAGCCATCGAGAAAAGGTGTCTGGACCTGATGACCGCACCCAATCGAACGGCGATCACGATTACCGACCTCATGTCGTATCCCGTCCTCACGGTTTCACCGCAGACCGCCATGTGGGAGGCGGCCTTGCTTTTCAGAGAAAATGGCTGTACAGGCTTTCCCGTTCTGGAAGGCGAAAACCTGGTGGGAATGATCACCCGCAGGGATTTCAGAAAGGGAAAAAGGCCTTCCCGGATGGATAGCCCGGTAAAGGCCTTCATGAACTCAAAGGTCGTCCGGATCACCCCTGAAAGCAGCGTGGATCAGGCCGCCAGATTGCTGGTCAAACACGACATAGGCAGGCTTCCCGTTCTCGACGAGGGAAAGCTCATCGGGATCGTCACCCGCTCCGATATCATGAGGTATTACTATGACCTGCTCCCCGATTGATCTCCGAATGAAATCCATAGATTTTTTCTTCATCGAGCAGGACAAAGTCACCCAGACCGTCACGATAAATTTCAAAAAGTAAAATGGGTCGGTTTCAGAAACTCACCCACACCTGAACGGGCTCGAATAATTTCGGAATAATTGACGGGAACTGCCTTTAATGTTTTCATTTTAATATTATTTGACAGGATCAACAGGATCAACAGGATTCGTTGAGCTTATGTTTGGCCGTTGAGACGGAGACTGGTGCAAAAAGAGAGAGCACGAAGATGAAGACGACTGTTGCGTGTATTCCTAGTTTACATTTACTGGTTTTCATGACGCCAATGGGGTGACACATTCGTACGCTGTTTTGATATAATAATTCTTCTTAAAATGTATATCCTTTTAATATTGTTTAGCATTTTTATTTTCTTGCCATATGGTATTTTTTTTGCATAATAACCATTATCAATTACATAACGCAATGCATTATCTGAAGTCAGGCAAGTCATCAAGGGTTTGATGCCTTGCAGTTCTTTGATTTAAGATTTGGTTACGGGCGACACTAACTCCTGTGGAAATTGAAGCTGGGCGGTTTGTGGATATTCATATGCAACTCGACTGTTCTGGGTGGATTCGGAAAACGGAAAATGAACGGCACCTGAATGAGAATTAAAAATAGCGATAATCCATGCTGTGTTCATGTTCAAACTCGTGTGATTTCTCAAGTTCGGCGAAAATTGTGTGATGATACCATCTGAAAATGATTCAGTATATACCTGTTCCATCTGTGGAGGATAGCCTTCTCTGACCCAACGGGTTTCAGAGGCGAAATTAGAATGAACATTCCAACGACTCATATTAAGTAGAAGGCTCTCCTCCAGTCGCCCCCCGCCATATGCCACATCGAAAATTTTCCACGCCACACCCTTCGAAATTCCATTCTCTAATTTTCATCCATACGATCCTCAACCTTTAATCAGTTAAGAAATATGTTTTTGTTTTTCTCTGCGCCTCCGCGCCTCTGCGGGAAGAAAAATCCAAAAACTTGTCTCCCGTGAAGAAGCAGGTACGCCGAGGCAGAACCCTGAAAACAGGATAGGCTCGCGGCTAATAGCCCCTGCCTCATGGCCGCAGATGTACTCGTGGTTCGGTTCACCCTATCGTTGCATAAAAAACACGACAAGGGATTGTCAAAAGCAATGATAGCAACACTTTTGGGAAAATCCACTAGCATTTCAGGAAGTAACCCATGGTGCATTCCAGAAATCAAAAAAATTGTCATGTTTTTTTACCCTTCGGGAAAGCCGAGGGTACCGCATCTCCTTCGTTGTCAAGGGTTCGCGGTAGGCTACTACAACTTCACCCTTTCCGCCTTGGATCTGCGGCATCCTCGATTTTTGCGACAACAGGGTTCATTGCGAAACCGGAAGGCGGGGACCGGGGGATGGAAGACACGGAACGGAAGATCTCGGAAGGCCGGGAGGTAAGATTGACCACAAACCCGCAATTCACAAAACAGGCTGAGACCCCGGCATCATAAAACTACTCAGTTCTGGTTGCGAACAGCTTTTTGAAGGTGCCACCTATGCTATTCATTGTTTTTTCAACGATTCCCTTTTTCTTTTCAGACTTTTTTTCTTCATGAAGCTTTCGTTTTTTTTCTGCGGCCTCAATAGCTGCCAGACATGGGTTCTCGTCATCAGAACTATTGCCCGCAAAGGCCGCAAGTAAACCGACCGGTCCAAACAGAACCACCCCCCCAACGGCCTTTCCAAGGACCAATGAGGCGCGAGCCGGGTCGATTCCAAGAGAGGGACTCGCAAGGGTACCGCCAAGTTTTAAAGGTTTGGCCAACTCTGCCAAACTCATACTAAGCCCTGCCACGCCTTTCCTTGGGGAGGAATTAAAAGAAAGATCAATTTCCTCGGTCTTCAGATTGATCTCGCCATTTCCGGTGACAACCACGGAAGGGGTATCCATAACCAGGGCCGAGGTAACGGCCATCCCATCCTCGATGTCAAAGAGGCTGACAAAACAGTTGATCCGGGTGTATTCCGTTTTGCCCCCTGAAGGTTTGAGTAGGCCAAAAATGCTCGAATTGATATCGGCCCCGAAGGTTTGAATAGTTGAGTTGGCGATTTTTGCCTCACCAACGACCATAGTCGTTTTTCCGTTCAACGCGGCCATGATGGAGGCCGGTGTGCGACCCCTCCCCTTCAGATCCATCTCTAAATCCATTTTTCCTTCAAGGATCCCCCCATACTGCAGGGCCGTCATCATTCGGCCGAAGTCGAGCTTCGTGACCTTAAGCGCAAGGGAAGCGGTCGGGGTTTTCCTCGCTGCGCAGAGGTGGAACTGACTGTCGAGCTTACCTCCGCCCATACGGGCACTGAGAGGTCTGATCGCCAGGTTTCCCTTCTCGAGGACAATATCCATGTTTACGTCCTCAAAGGCCAACCTGGGAAAAAGGAGCTTTTTGACATCCGCCTTGACATGGCCGTCGATTCGATTGAGAGCCTCAATGGGCAGGGGACCATTGGGGAACACCTTTTTTCTTTTCGACCCTTTCCCGGCCGGCTTTTTGTCCGAGTCTTCGGCGCCATTTTTCTTAATGAGCAGGGGCCGCACATCCAGTTTTTCCGAATATAGATCTGCATCGACCGACGGTCTCTTTCCGGCAAAATTCATCACAATAGACCCCTCCAACGCACTTTCACCCAGCGCGCTTTTAAGGTCATAAAACTTATACTCCCTGTCGGAAACATCCATGGCACGGCCGGAAAGGCTGAAGGGCCCTTTGACCGGAAGGGGCTTGCCTGTGAGTTTTTCCAGGTTTGCCAGATTTTTTCCAATGACTTCAAAATCCAGATCCATGCCTCCCGGAGCCAGAAGATGCTTGACCGATCCCCTGACATTCAGTTTCGCCACATCCGGAGTCCCCAATTGAATATCCAGATGGGGGCAGGTCAATGTGCCCTCAGGATCCGCCACTTTATACGTGGCCTTAAAAGGACCCACATCCGGAAGGTTGGTTACGTCAACCAGTGCTGCCAAAGCGGGAATGGAAGGTCCCTCCAAGGTCATGTTAAGGTCGAATCCCTTGCCGTTGAAGGTATCCCTGATCGTGCCGTCCAATGTGATCATGGCGCCCCCTGCCTTCAAAGACAGTTTCAATGGCCAGGCCTTCTGGGGGTCGGCCATGGCAGCCATGGACCCGGTGGTCCCCTCTATTTCGAAGGGCCTTCCCCTGTATATACCATTCAGTATAAAATTCAGCCCATCGACGTTATCATTGCTTTTGGATGTAAAGTTCTTTAGGTCCCATTCATAGGAACGGCCGGACGGGCCGTCATTGTATGTCAACCGGCCTTTCTCAATGCATATCTCCCTGAAAAAGATACTCGGCAAATGAGTCTTTTCTTTAGACTTGGACGTTTCTGCAATTTCCCGGGCAGACTTGAACTCTAAATTGGATTTACCTGATTTGTTTGTCTCAATAAGGATATGGGGCTCGATAGCCGCAAGTCGCCGGATCCGGATATCTCTACGGATGAGGGGAAGAAGTGCTACCTGCACTTCCAAGTGCTTTATCTTGGCCAGATCGGGGTTAGACCCCCAGGATGCATTCTGAAACTTCACATTTTCCAACACAAGGCGGGGAACCAGGCCGATATTGAGCTCAATATCGCCTCCCAGGTTCAACTCACGGCCCGTAGCATCCCGAACCATCTTGGTGATGGTGGGCTTGAGTTTATTGAAATCATATGCAGAAAGGATAATATAGCTTGTCACAATCACAGCAAGAATCATAGCGACTGGGACACCGAGTATCCACTTCCAACGCATTCTATTTCGACTCCTTCAGCAAGAGGCCTTTATCAAACCAATTTTTCTTCAAATAACATTAGCGCGAGTCAGTTGCATATCAATCCTGGGCATGATTTCGGCCCCTGGAAGATGTCACAAGGTCTATCGCAAATGAAACATTGATACATTCGAAAAAAGTCAACATCATGTTAAAATTTTTAATGCGCCGCGCAGGGTGCGAAACATACTAAGTTGAAAATATTATATTTTTTTCAATTCTTCGTGCTCTTCGTGTACTTCGTGGTGAAAATGAGATTTCCCACAAAATCCTCAACAATTGATGGAAATCGGACCCTCGTGAACCTTTTGGGTTTTCTCTTTTCCGGATCGTTTTCAGGCAAACAACAAAGACAAAAACCATAACGATCGCATCCCTTCACGGCATTGGGGGAAAAATTTCCACCCACATAGGAACATCGGCCCACGGAAGAATTTCATGAGCCATTTTGAGGAATTGTTATTCGGTCCTTTTTTTCTTGATGGATGGTTTAGAAAAATGACGGCATTTTCCATAAAGGGGGTGGGAGAGGAATAGGAAAAAGGCTAAAGGTTAAAGGAGAAAGGCTGCAAGACCTTATCTTTTGACAATTGAAAACAAATCATACCACAGATACCATACATAGCACCGCAAATCATCATATGGTAAAATTTAACATATTTTCACTTGACATATCGCATTTGACAGGAATATCTTTATGATCCGGCTGCAAAATACAATTTCAGCAGCAGAATGGATATTTTTTGGGCGGTTGATATTGGATATTGAAGTGAAGGCTTATGCAAGTATGGTGAAGCGAGGGTTAACCAGTATTGATTGCCCGGTTGATGAAAATTGCGGCTATCGCAGAGGTTTTTATTCGGATCAATCCAATTTTCATTAAAAGTCAGTTTATAGCTTAAAACGGTGATTATAAGGCATGAAACAAGAAAAAGACACGAAAGAACTAATCAACCTTGCGATGGATTATTTGGGCGTCGCGGTAACCATTATTGATCCAAAAGGAATCCTTCTTTATTACAATAAACAGGCAGCAAAGATTCTAGACCGTAAACCTGAATACATCGGAAATGATGTCTATTCACACCATATGAAAACAACTTCCAGTGAAAAACTTGAATCGATGATTCAAGATTTCCGGAAAGGCAGGATAGAGCCTTTCCATTATGAAGCTAAGCCCTATGGAAAAACCATTTTTGTTACACTTTCACCTGTTTTAGAGAATGACAAGCTTATCGGTTGTGCTCAATCTGTGCAGCTTAAAGAGGACATTTAATCAAAAAAAGGGGACAGGAGAGCCTTTCATTTCCCATCCCCTTTTTTTCGCTGTTTGGCCCGGAAACACCTTGAGGCCTCAGATATCTGACGCCTGCGCCAGCCTACTTTTGGCCCCATGGATTAACTCCATGAGGCTTGCGACTTTGGGCTTGGGAGGATCCGGGGATCCCAACAGACCCGGGTTTTCTTCCTCTGAACAGGCCCTGAAAAATGCCACAACATCAAAGTACTCCCACCAGCAATCAAAGATCTTCGGACAGGGCGACTGCCCTTCTCCACAGGATCGGCAATATCCAAAGTTCACATCGCCCCCCAGTCGGGGGCACCGCCTTTCCAGGTTGTCCACATTTGCTTCCATTATTGAAAACTCCTCAGCATGTCCGGTTGGGGGTTGCTCTCCAGAATTTGGGCCACCGCCGCGATTTGTTCGTCCGAGACAAAGGCATCGGTCATGGTGCCGGAGAAATATTTCTGATACCCGCCGAGGTCCAGAAGGCCATGCCCGCTGAAGCTGGCCACGATCACCTTTTCCCTGCCTTCCTCTTTGGCCTTTTTTGCCTCTTCGATGACGGCGGCCAGGGCGTGGCCTGTCTCGGGCGCCGGGATGTAGCCCTGGGTTTTTGCCCAGGTGACCGCCGCCGCGTAGGATTCGAGCTGGGTGACAGCCCTGGGCGTGATGATGCCTTCCGTGATGAGCTGACTTACCGTGGGGGCCATGCCGTGATAGCGGAGCCCGCCGGCATGGATCGGCGGAGGCACAAAATCATGACCCAAACTGTGCATGGGCAGCATGGGCGTGTACTTGGCCGAATCCCCGTGATCATAGCCGAAAGGGGCCCGGGTCATGGTGGGACAGGCCTTGGGTTCCACCGGGTAGATTTCGATGTCTTTCCCGTTGATCTTGTCGTAGACAAAGGGAAAGGCAAGTCCGGAAAAATTACTTCCCCCACCGGCACAGCCGATCACTATATCCGGGTATTCCCCGATCTTTTCGAACTGCTTCCGGGCCTCGAGACCAATGACGGTCTGGTGAAGCATGACGTGGTTCAGCACGCTGCCCAGGGCGTAGCGGGTCTTGCCCGTCGTATCGCTCACGGCCTCTTCAACGGCCTCGCTGATGGCAATGCCGAGGGTCCCCGGCGTTTCAGGCACCCTTGCCAAAACCTCACGGCCGACCAGCGTCTCCGGGCTGGGGCTCGGCACGCACCGCCCCCCCCAGGTCTCCATCATCATTTTCCGGTAGGGCTTCTGGTCGAAACTGACCCTGACCATGTAGACCTTGCACTCGAGTCCGAACTGGGAGCAGGCAAATGAAAGGGCGCTTCCCCACTGGCCCGCTCCTGTTTCCGTGGTCAATTTTTTTACGCCGAAGGCCTTGTTGTAGTAAGCCTGCGCCACGGCCGTGTTGGGTTTGTGACTGCCCGGGGGGCTCACGGACTCATCCTTGATGTAGATCTTTGCAGGGGTATCCAGGGCCTTTTCCAGCCTTGTAGCCCTGACCAGGGGAGAGGGTCGCCATATCCTGAGGACGTCCTGGACTTCTTCCGGGATGTCGATCCATCTATCCGTACAAACCTCCTGTTCGATGAGATTCATGGGAAACACGGGGGCCAGGTCCTCGGGCAAAACGGGTTTTCCATCCGGCCCGAGGGGCGGATTCATCTTGATTTCGGCCAGGATATTATACCATTGCGTGGGCATTTCCTCCTTCTTCAGGACCACAAAGCTGTTATTCATCTTTCTTCTCCTTTTAAATTTTTCTCTTTTATAGACAACCTGAAAAGCTGTCCAAATTACCTCAAACAAAAAAAGGCCCACCGGGGATTCCGCGGTGGGCCTTTGTGTGTTCTTTTCCGTTACGGCAGAGTCACACGTCTCCCCCCGCGAAAAACCATCCGCACCACCAGAGAAGGATATTTTCTGTGATCTCTTTGAATGCCACTGCAATACTCTCCTAAAAAAAAAGCCCGCCGTCTCTTTGACGGCGGGCTTTGGAGTGCTCTTAACGTTAAGACCTGATGGTCAGGAACACGTCTCCAACCGCCGGATACGCCACCACCACCAGTTCCCGTCAAACGGGCTTGCCTCATGAATCAGAGATAAGAGACGTACGTCCCTGTCGCTTACGGTAGTATGGTCGATCCGGTTCATCATGCCTTTCTTAATAAGCCATGGAGGAAAGACTTGTCAAGGTAAAAATATGTACTCTTCGTGGTGGCGCGAATTTAAGTGAGAGGGGACGCTCGTGCAGAACGTGCCTTAATGTCTTGGTTCGATATAATATTTCTCAACTATGCCTAGATTAGTCAGATTAGATGCCCCCGGGATTTTACACCATGTGATGGGGCGGGGTATCGAGAGGAAATATATATTCCAAACAATAACAAGATTTTTTTCATCTGAAGAGAAGCCTGTTATAGAGAGTGTAACGTAGTCGTTATGCACGTTCTGCACGAACATCCTTTTTTGATGATAAGTCTATTTTATCCTTTTTGGCGTCCTCTCTCTTCAGCCAATGTAATCCTTCCCGATTCTTTTTTCTCATTCGCATATTTAACAGTGTGTAATCTTTTATCAAAAAACGGAAAATTTTTACATAATTTATCGTATTCTTTTACATACCTGCCAATTTAATATTTTTCATGCCATGCTAACATATCGAAATCATTGAAATTAAAATCAATGAAATTATGGCTCAGGTATTGCTTGTATAAAGATTAATAATTGTTTTTTTCTCACACCCTTCGCATCTTAAGGCTGGTGTTATATTTTGCCTGTATTGTGAAGAATGGATGTGAAAACTGTTTTTTATAAGGATTGGATAACAGCACATATTTAAAAATGAAAAAAAGTGGAGAATATGATGAAAAAATTCGTTGTTTTTTTAGCAATTGGATTGTTTTTAGCACTTCCATGTGCTGCCAATGCGACACTTTTGGGAACTGGGCAGCTTAATGTCTCATGGAGCACCCCTACAAGTGGTGGGAGTCCCAATTATTATACAGACTATGACGGTACAGTGGTATCATCTGATTTTGGGTATACAACTGAATTGGAAGAGATATTTTGTGTTTCAAAGGATAATGCAAATGCTGTAGAAATTGTTGATTTTTATGCTATAACCTCCGATTTGGATACGATTTTTGATGAGGAAGGTTTATATAAAAAACTGGTACAAGCCGCCTGGATTGCGGATAACTGGCAATCCTATGGAACTTCAGACGAGATAAAAGGGGAAGCACAAAAAGCTGTATGGAAAGTCACTGACGTAGTGGATAGACTTGGTGATGATGAAAATGGAATAGATCGGGTTATTTATGCTGCTGCCGTATCAGAAGATCTCACCAACTACTGTACCACTAATTGGTATTTCGCACACAGCCCCGGAGGTGAGACCACAGCTGATTATCAAGATTATCTTACACCAGCTGCCCCTGTTCCTGAACCTGCAACTATGTTTTTATTCGGCGCTGGCTTAGTTGGTCTTGCCGGATTCAGCAGGAAATTCAGGAAGAAATAGAATAAATCACAGCGGCCAAATGTCCACAGGATGGGCAACGGTTTCCAAAACCGTCAAATAGCAGGGTCGACTCCTGCGGCCGCTGCCAAAAAAATCATAGAAAAGGTAGGGTCGTCGTTAGGCCCTGCCTTTTTTTTTCGATTCAATATTCTGAATAGCAGGCTAGGCAGAGTGCCCTGCAAACCGTTGTTGATATTCTTTTGGCCGCAGGCCTGTCAATCTCACAAATACTTTCCTGAAAAAGGGAATATCCTCATATCCGACCAGATAGGTGATGTCATTGAAGGTCTGGTTGCCGTCCTCCAAAAGGCTTTTGGCGATTTCCACCCGTAGTCGCTGCAGATAACCCAAAGGGGTGACACCGGTGACCTGCTTGAATCGGCGTTCCAATGAACGGCGGCTCATCAGGAATTTCTCTGCCAGCCGGCCGTAATCGATTGTCTGCTTGTAATGCTGTTCTATCCAATCCTGGGCCTTAAGAACAATGGGGTCGCCATGTTCCTTTGGCGCCAGAAAACACGCATAAGGGGTCTGCAGTTTCCTTCCCATATCCAGAACCATGGTCTTGGCGGATTCAACAGCCACCTGCCGGCCGCAAAATTTTTCCACCAGGTAAAGGGTGAGATCCATGCCCGCGCTCACCCCGGCTGAACAATAGAGGCGGCCGTGGTCGAGGAACATCCGGTCCTGCCTCAAAGGCACCCGGGGATATCTTTTGCGGAATATCTCGGTAAACCCCCAATGAAGGGTGGCTGATTTGCCGTTCAGCAACCCGGTTTCCGCCAGCAGAAACACACCGGTGCAAATACTGGCCACATGGGCGCCCTGATTGTATTGACTGAGGATCCAGGGAACCAGTTCAGGGTTCTTTTCAAGGATCGTTTCGATATAGGTGGCCGATGCAATGAGAACCAGATCCGTTTGTTGAACTTCTTCGATGCTGCAATGGGGCTGGATATAGATATTGTTCACGGATCGGATCGGAAGTCCGTCCGCCGTGGCAATGGTGACATCAAAAAAAGGGGTTTGCGGGGAATGGCTCACCCGGTTCCAGAGCCTTCCTGCCTGGTTCAGGATATCCATGGGGCCGAAAATGGTCGTTGCCATGGTGTTATAAAGTCCGAGAATGGTCACTTTTTTCATTGTGTCCGCCTCAAACAAGGGGGTTTTTGTCGATATCGCCACCTTAAATGTCGTTTATGCCACTTTTCTTTCCGGAATGCAACCGCTACAATCAAAATCATTCATTCAATGAAAGGAGACAGGCTATGACATATGAACAAATTAAGGCGTCAGTGGCCCCCTGCGGTCTGAACTGTGAAAAATGTTTTGCGCATGTGGATGGAGACATCCGAAGGTACAGTCTGAAACTCAAAGAAAAACTGGGGAACTTCGACGTATATGCCAAGCGGTATGAAACCCTGCTGGATGATCCGATTTTTAAAAAATATCCTGATTTCAAGGAAATGCTGGATTATTTTGCGTCGGAAAACTGCAGGGGATGCCGTAACGAGCAATGTAAGCTATTTAAAAATTGTGGTGTGCGCGGCTGTCACCAGAAGAAACAGGTTGATTATTGCTATCAGTGTGACGAGTTCCCATGTAAAAACACGAATTTTGACAAACGTCTTTATAAGGTATGGGTGCTCATCAACGGAAAAATTAAAAAAACAGGCATTGAGAAATATTATGAAGAGTCCAAGATCCGTCCCAGGTATCCCTGAAAAGCGACTTGATGATAAATCCGGCAAATCCAGTCAATTAAAGATAGAAACAGAACGGGAATTTCATCACCCGACAATAAGAAGCCGGGACCTGTCAGTGCCCAAAAAGTGAAATGATCCGCCCCGATATAAAAAGTTGGGGTACGGCTAAGCACATGGAAATGCCTGAAAAAAATAATCCTGTCTGCTTTCGGTTGCATGACAACTATTTACGGTTTCTGCAATAAACCGTTTACGACCCTTACCTCCCCTCCCCCAACGCCCTGCCAATGCTATGCGGAATTAAAGATCGTGTCATTCTCGTATTTCGCCCTTGTTTTTACTAGCTTGAGTGATACTGGGACAACGGAGGACTATCGGCACGTTTTCCGACTCACTGAGCAATATTCAATTTGCAGGTTTTTCGGAAATGATGGCCGTAGATCGCAAGCGTAACAGTCAGCGGGAGCATTTTAGGTCGGCGAAAAAGAGTCCAGAACATGATCTTCCAATATTGGAATCGCTCCTTGCCGAAAATTCCGAGGCGGATGCTCGAACGCAAGACGGCCAGCAGGCGTTGAAAATCCAGGGGGGTCCTAACCGTAGGTCTCTTATACTCCCGGAGGAAGGTCATCGCTCGCTTATAATAATGCTTGGGTGAATAAATTTGCTGCATCAAATTTCCGTATCCTTCGCGCAATACATCAAGCCCCATTCTAGGAAGTATATTGGTCGTGCCATCTGCGTTATCTCCGGTGATAAAGTCGATCAGCCGGCCCTCTTTTCTCATACGTTCGTAGAGCTTTGTGCCGGGAGGAGCGTTAAGCAGGCCGACCATGGCCGTCACGATGCCGCTTTGTTGAATAAACTCAACCTGCCGCTGAAAGATGGAAGGCGTGTCACTGTCAAATCCCACAATGAACCCTCCTGTCACTTGCAGTCCGGCCCGCTGCATGAGCTTTACGCTCTCCAGAAGGTCACGGTTCTTGTTCTGCTGTTTGTTGCATTCAGCCAGACTTTCTTCATTGGGCGTTTCGATTCCGATGAAGACCGCATCAAAACCCGCTTGAACCATCATTTCCATCAACGGCTCGTCATCGGCCAGATTGACCGAGGCCTCAGTGTTAAAAGGAATTTGCTTCCTGCCTTTCTGCCATTGGATGAGTGCAGGCAGAAGATGGTTCTTCAGATAGCCTTTGTTGCCGATAAAATTGTCATCCACGAAAAAGACGGGTCCACGCCATCCCAGATTGTAAAGACCGTCCAGCTCGGCAATAATCTGCTCGGCTTTTTTCATGCGTACGCGATGCCCGAATAAAGTTGTCACGTTACAGAATTCACAATTGAATGGGCATCCACGCGAAAACTGGATGCTCATCGAGGCATAGTGTTTCAAATCCATCAACTCCCACAGAGGAGCAGGTGTTTTTCGAATGTCGCAAAACTCGGATGTCTCGTAGATGTGCTGAGCGCACCCCTTGTCCAGATCCGCCAGAAAGGAGGGAAGAGTCAGTTCGGCCTCATTGAGTACAAAATGGTCCACATCCTCAAACTCTTTATATTCGCTGGTGAAGAGCGGCCCGCCGGCCACGATCTTAAGGCCTGCCTCCTTACACCGGGCAATTATTTCGCGTGCCGACTCTCTTTGCACAACCATGCCGCTGATAAAAACGCAATCTGCCCATGCCAGGTCTTTTTCAGTGAGCTTTGCCACATTCACATCAACCAACTTCTTGGACCATTCTTTGGGCAGCATCGCTCCTATTGTCAGAAGGCCCAACGGAGGCAAGGCCGCCTTTTTGCGGATAAATTTCAGGGCGTGTTTAAAACTCCAAAAAGTGTCCGGATACTCAGGATAAATCAGCAAAACTCGCATATTATTTACCTTTATTTTCCTAAATTTCGTTTATTAAATATTTTCGCCTTTGGCGATCCATTCATCAATGACCACCTTGTCAAATCGCCAGACCCTGCCTATTTGAATTGCAGGGATTTTACCTTCTTTGGATAATTTGCATATGGTTATTGCATGCAATCTTAGATACTTCGCCATTTCTTTGGTTGTCATGATTTGTGCCAAAATAGATTCTCCTATGTAGTCATTAACTTTTAAAAATTTTATACCGTGGCAGGAAAGGACAAAAAGACTTTTTTCGCGATCCTAAAGCCTAATAAGTCCAGCGTTTTTCTTGCCACAAAAATAGCAGTATTTACTGAATACAGTTGGCCAGCTGACTGTCGATGTCAACTTGTCCACTGGATTTTTGTAATTTACTGCCGATTTTGACCTATCAACCCCTGTTCCGCAAACGCTGCGGACTTTACACATTGCACACAACTTCCCCATTCTTGTTCTCCTTTTTCATCATCACGTAATATTCCTGCCGGTGGGCCGCCGCTCCTTACCTTTTGAGGGCCATTTCTTTTGGGAGGCTCACCGAAATGAATACCACCACCATGAGCTAAAATATATTTAGCTTGGAAAGAAAGCTGAGGCTGTAAGATAATAACATAGTGAAAGGGTAAGCGACCCAAAGGGAAGGGAAAAAATAAAGGGGAAACACCGCTTCTTGCAGCATTAAGTTATTACGCAGACAACCTTTTTCGCCACAATATTTTACGCTCCCGAAGGAATATCCTCGTTCCACCGGGCGCAAGGTTAAGGCATTTTGAGTTGTCTCTTCATGGGAAGGCTCTTTCTTGGGCTCAAAAGAGGGGGAGAATTCACAACCCCTGCCTCTAATCCCAAAGTCATATCGCATGGTCTATTGATGTATATCAAAGCTGGGCGGCACTCAAATCTCAATATTGATTTTAGCTATCTCTTCCCGGGCTTTCTCCTGAACCTTGCTAGACCGACTAAAAGGAAGAGTGGTTTCAGCTGTTTATCAAAAAGCATCCATCGATTTTTTTAAAATAATTTACAAAACCTATGTTGTATATACTATAAGCAAATTTAAATTAATAGACATAATATGTCAAGCTTTTTATTTTTTTTATTTATTTTTCTTAATGCCATAAAATTTTTCAATAGCAACTTTTAAACGGGAAGCGAGGTTAAATGCTCTCAGAGAAGTACGGCTCTGTGCCTGCACCCTTTAAAAACGCCATTCCTGATAGCTGAATCTCACGACATGGGGCAGCCATTTTTTCAAAAGTGAAACATTGAGAGTATCCGGGGGCGACTGTTCGTCAAAGGTTTTAAGGGCCTTTGTGAGGCGTTCCCAGTATCGATCATCGTAAGACGGTAAAAATTTACGGAGTTCAAAGATCGAGCCATTTGTTGAATCCTCGGAGATCACAGAAAAAAACCGCCTGACCGCACGCGGATGTCCCGTCATGACCGCAAAAAGGAAAAGAGGCGCCCTGAACTCTCGTTGCGCTCCCAGGAAGCCGGGTCCCTGAGCCTCCGCACGGCTTGCCTTCAGGAGGCGGTAGATGTTCACAAAACGCTTCACGGACCGGGGGGTTCTTCCCATCACCACGCCGAGCCTTCCCATGTATTCCAGTTCGGGGCGTGTCATCTGAAGGACAGTCGGATTCAAATCGATGTCCTCCCCTTCTTTCCTGTCCTCCTCATCCTCCGAAGGCTCCGCCACCCCAAAGATTTTGCCCTCCCCTTCGCCCCGTTCTCCTGCACCGGGCGTTACGGCAGGTTTCTCGCCCTCTCCGTCTTTGTCGATTCCTCCCGGAGCCGCCCTCTGGCTGGAATCAATCAGTCCACTGACCAGATCACCGATCAAATTAGGGTCCATGGGTTTGAGCCAGAAAGGGATCTGGAAGATCTTCTCCAGATAATCCTGTGTCGAAGCGGTCATGGTGTCTCCCTCCACTTCCTTCTCCGGGATCTCCTGCTGGTACAGGAGGGTCAGATAGTGCTTTCGCAGGGATTTGCTTACCCAGCGGGAATCCACCCCCACCACCACAATAAAAAGGGGAAAGGCCAGAAGCAGATGGATGGCCTGAAGCACATCCACGACCCGTTTCGGCGGACAGCGGTCCAGATCGTCTATGTAGAGGACAATCCGCTCAATGGCAGGAAGATCTTCTTTGCGCTCCTTCACATCAAGTTGTTTTTCCATCAGGATGGAAAGTTTATCAAAATCCTTTCGAATTAAGGCCAACAGACCCAGATGTTTTCTGTAATCCTCGCTGGAGGCCCTCTCGGTAATAAATCGAACGAGCCGCTCGGGCGCACTTGCTTTGAGTTCAGCCTCGATTTTTTCGACTTCCTGCTGGGCTTCCAGAAAATCGTTTTCGACAGCAAGCACTTCTTGATTCATCCTGTCCAGCTCACGCTCCAGGCCCTCAAGTTTCTCCCGGCGGCGGGTCTCAGCCTCCTCGGCCCGTGCGCTGATTTTTTTCTGAAAGCCCTCCAAACGGTCCAGGATATCAAAGGCCGATTTGAGTTTGGGCTTTACCCAGCGGAGGCCGACCCCCACTGCCGTGCCGATCTCGGCCATGATCGCCATCCACGCACTCCAGACATCGGCATTCAAGAACCAGGCCGCCATGAAACTGCCCAACACAATGAGGCCCGTCAGGCCCCCGAAAAGTTTCCAGTTGATATCTGAAAGGGGGGACCTCGTAAGAGATCGCCACAGGGCATAGGAACGATTCGCGACGAGGCCTGCATCGTGAATGGCCGTGAACAACGACTGCAGACTGGCTTCGGCCGCGGGCACGGCATCGAGTGAAACGTCGACTCCAAGGACCTCTTTTGCTTCTAAAATCAGTGGACTCAGTTCACCCATGAGGCCTTCTATCTCGCCGGGGCTGAGCAATGGATCGGCAAGCAGTTCCTTTCTGCCCTTCTTTTGCGAATTGATTTTCTTCAGGACATCATTTCGTTTTTTCTTCACACTTTTACGTCGTTTTCTGGCTTGAACGAGGCGTTCGTTAATCGACTTTATCTGCTCCTTGGACAGGCCCAATTCGTCAATCAGGTTGTCAAAGGATGTGTCCCCTCCTGTATCCTTTCGGGTGTCCGATTTCAGGTGATGAAAGATGTGATCCACCAAGCTGGCCCAGAGGTTGGCCTCCACATAATGCCAAGCATTGAACCAGATCTGTATGATACGGCCACAAAAGGCGGAGGTCTCGCCCCTTTTCAGGCCCTCTCGGGCCTCACCGGCCAGAAGGGAAACCCGGTTGTGCATCTTCCGCATGAAAAATGTCTTTCCGCTCCCCCAGTCTCCAAAAACACCGATGGCCAGAGGGGGGGATACGTCTCTCGCCGCAATAACCGTCCCAAAGGCATTGACTTCGTCAGTAATTTTAAGGCGGTCATTTCCCCTGGGGTCGTCGGCGTTCAGCTTAGCGAGCATTTGGGCCACCGTGACGGCCTGAAGGGTATCGACCGTGGTTTTTTCCATGCCCGTTTCAAAGATCAGATCCCAGGCGGCGGCCCGTTTGTCATCGAAACGCTCTTTGACGAATTCCAGAAAACCGGTCCGGACCCGGGATACATCCGTTCCCAGTTCGGCCAGGATGGCGTCGATCTCCGGGGTCTCCATCAGGGTCTCGTTCATGAGCATCGCGGCGACCAAATGACGAAGCCGGATCCGTTCCTGCCCCGTCGTTTGAACGGCCGCCCGCCTGGCCCGTGCCATCAATCGCAGGCCGGGCATGGTGACAAAAGTTGAATTCAATTCCGGGACCGTTCGGGTGCGGGGCGGTTTTGGGCCGGAAGGGTCCAGGAATCGGCCGACGGCATTCCCGTCGATATCGAAGGACTTTGGTAAAATTTTAAAAAAGTCCTGGCCTGCCTCCTCCAGGACACTGCGAACAAAAGCCATGGTATCGTCTCGGTCCCCGGACAGGAGTTGCGCTGCTGCGCCCACGGCGCCCAGAATCAAGAGGGGGTCAATCTGTGGTCCTTTATAACGATAGGGGGCGACCATGGCCGCTGCATTGACGATCTGCGCCGGCGTGCCGGAGTAACGGTAGTCACTCAGGGCGACCGACAGGTAGGAACCGGGGCCGAACGCCTCTTCAGGGGAGGGAGGTGCCGGGGTGTTTTTCTCTTCGATCAGTCGGTTGAGGGCAAGCGCCTCCAGGGTGGTCACCCTGAAATTGGTGCCCTGGTTGTTTCGAATGATAGTCAAGTCGCGGAGTTCTGGATCATCGGAGAGTTCACGCTTTTCAAGAGGTGACAAAAGCTTTTGTCGATAGCTGATTTCAATACGGGCAACATTGTCAGGGGCGGTTTTATCGGCCTTTTTTGCGGATGCCTTGATGGCCGGGGGTGCTTCTCCCATGGTCACATCTCCTGAGACCTCTCCCCAGCCTACAAGGGCAGGGGCTGTCCCCCCTCGCCAAAGGTATACAATGTCTCCGGCGCCCACTGTTTTTTCAAAACGCCTGAGGGGCCAATCCGCTGTTGTCTCACCCTCCAGGGCCCTTTCGACGTCATAGGCGCCGGGTATGCCCTGAAAGATCCAATACCGTCGGAAGACGAAACCGTCCAGGTTTGTCATGGTAACCCCCTTCCTGCGTCCTTTATAGATAGGGATTTCCTAAACGCCTCCGAATCAATCTTAAATATACCACTTCGAACCACAGTCTATAGGATACATGGCATCACGGAAGATGATTGGTTTTTATTTCGGTCATATCCGATTCTTTTCAGTCTTTTTTCGACCCATTTTTTTTCAGAAGAAAGCGCGAACTTCCTGTAAAATTTCAAAAGTCCTCTGTACCGCTCTCTCACATCAAACCCGATCACGTGCTGGAGCTTTCTCAGGCAGACAGGACAAAGGTTCAGGGGGCGTGCATCACTCTCCTCGAGATGATTGGACCCGTTCATGGCGCATCGGAAGAAGATGCAGTGTTTCAAAAAAAACATGTGGGCTGTTTCATGGGCCAGGACTTTACAACTTCGTCTCAAAAGAAGTCGTTCATATCCTCTTCCCCTTTTTTCCCCATAGAAAACCGGATCATAACGGGCAAAACTGAAGATCCCAATGCGATGTCGAAGGGAAACCTGGCCAAACACAAAATTCCAGAAAGGGTCAGGGTAGAGATCTTCCATGGTCATCCCGAGCAGGCAATAGGCATCATTGGGAAATCTTTTTTTGAGCATTCTCAGGACATCACCGGTCAGGACCTGGAGCTTGTCGACAAAGGGATTGATGCGGGTCCGGATGGGTCCCCCGAAGATATCCTTCGGAGGGAGGAGGATGACTTCCATCTGAAAATAGGTCTCTGCGTATTCCCGCAGCACTGCTAGTGATGGGCTCCGGTCTTCCGCAAATTCTCCCAGAGGTTGAAAATAAATCTTGTCCTGAGCTTCGGCCGGCCTGGCAGGTATGATTCTCGAGAAATCATCAAAGGTCTGCCCTTTTTCCGGGTGTTCCGCCAGCCAATCCCCAGGCCTGGGCGCAGGGATTTGATCAAAGTCGCGCCCCGGATCAAGGGCCTTCTTCGGGATCCCCGGCACATTTGCGGTGTTTCCAATGGCCAGAAGGGCCTCGGACCGGCTTGGGGGGTTGAAGTTCATAACTTATAACCTAAATTTTGCAAGCGTCGATTTTGCTGAAGATACAAGGCGTCGAGTGCGTAGCTGTCCCGCCGCAGCGGAACCTTCAGCGCTTGATAATGCGCCGGAAACGCACAAGTGCGGCAGATTCGGTAAAATCGACGATCCCGAAAGGTGGAACCATAATCGTTGAGACCAGGGCCGCGTCTTCATACCTCCTGCTTCAGCAGCTTGACTTTTTTTGAGGAACGGTTGATGTAGACGGCGCAATGCTCGCACGATCCGCTACACATGGTCTCCTTTTCCTTTCTCACCTCATAGCAGGGCCGCAGAGGAAACTCATAGGCGGAACACCTCTCTTTGAGCCCGCAGTTAAAGATATTCCAGCAGGGGGCCAGTTGAAGCAACCGCTGAATACCAGCCAACGTGAGCCCTTCCTTATGGATAAGCCGGGTAATTTGCCTTATCTGCTCGATCTCGAAATCCGAATAAATTCTATTATTGGTTCGGGGCGCCCTCCGGGGTTTGATCAGCCCCATCCTCTCATATTCTCTGATCGTTTTTTGAGAAAGATGCACGATTCCGGAAACATCGCCGATCGTGTATCCGGTGCCCTGTGAGAGCGGTCTGTTTTCTTTTCTATGATGCATGGACTTTTCCTTAAAAATCAAAAACACAAAAAGACCAACATGACAGAGTCATAGGGAATGCACCGCTTGATCCCGTACCCTCTGCCTGCGGCCACACGAACGACCGAAAAAAGGGCATGTCACGATGCCGGCCCCCGAAATTGGGTCGATCCTTTATTGCCTTTAGAAGGGGAGACAAAGGGGGGGGTTATTCTCCCCTTCGAACGCGACCTCGCTCCAGGCGCACTTTGATCCTGTTCAAGAGACCTTCCCTGTCGACGGGCTTCTCGTAATACTCATCCACAGGGAAATATTCGTCATCACCCCATTTGTCGAGATCAACGCCCAGTTCATCTCCCATACCCGATATACCGATAATCGGGATATTTCTGATATCCGGGTTTTCCCTGACCCTCTTGCAGACCTCGAGACCGGAGTAGGTTTCCTCCATCATGACATCCAGCAGGATCAGGTCCGGACGCTCCGCCTCAATCAACTCCAGGCCCATCTTACCGTCCTCTGCCGTCAAAGTCTCGAATCCGTTACGGTTCAGAAAAGTCTCCATGGTAAAGAGAAAGTCCTTATTATCATCGATGATGACAATCTTGGCCGGCTTATTCATGATATCCTCCTTCTTCGGTGTCCAAGACCCTGGAAATCGCCATAATGATACAAAACATTTCAAAAGGTTATGGAACAGGGATCTTCTTTTTCGATTTACTTTATTTCGAATATGGTCCTGAAGATGGTGCCTTTGCCGGGGGCCGTCAGCAACTCGATCCTGCCACCATGTTCTTTGGCGATCTTGTCAACGATCATAAGCCCCAATCCCGTGCCGCTACTGCCTTTGGTGGAATAAAATTCACCAAAAATATAGTTGATTGTGTCCTCGTCCATACCCACGCCGTCGTCTTCCACTTCAAACATAAAATGGCCCCGGTCATAGAAATCCGCCCTGACCAAAACCTGGTGAAGATCCTTTTCTTTGTCATTTCTGCAGGCCTCCAGGGCATTTTGAATGAGATTGCCGAGGAGCCTTCGGATACTGGGATCCAGACCGACCGCCGGCAGAGAGGCATTCGTGCGGCAGTTCAGTTCTATCTGTGTAGATTTCGCTTCTTCCTGGAAAAGACTCACCACATCCCTGACCACCTGATCAGGTGAGACCTTCTGAATCTTGGGGACCCTTTTCTTGGAGGCATAGAGGATGTTCTGTGTAAAGTCGGTAAGCTCCGCGATATTCTTCTTCACGATGGCCCAGCCCTTTCCGGCAAGCGCCATGTCGTCATCTTTTATCCCCTCATCAACGACATAGGCCCCGCCCTGAAGCCCCTCAAGGATGTTCTTGATATCATGAGACAGCATGGCGATGGATTGACCTATAAATTCCAACTCCCTCCTCATCTCCTTGATTTTTGAGATGTTTGCGGACAATTCCATGACGGCTTTCACACGGCCCGAAATATCCAGTATGGGCACTGAATAGACGATCATTCGCGCCATTTTTTCATTGGGCAGGCGCACGATCTCTTCACTCAAGTGAACCCTTTTGTCCTTAAAAGATTTTTGCACGGGGCAGTACCCGCATCTTTCCGGATTACCCTTATAGATCTCATGGCAGAGCCTGCCCACGGCCTCGCCGAAATCATTCCTGAAATTCTGATTGGCAAACATCACATGAAGCGAACGGTCCTGAATCGTCAGATAGAACGGAAGAAGATCGATGACGGTCCGATAGCCCAGATCCACGATCATCCCCCCATTTTTTGATGAATTTCGAGATTCCTTTGTTTGCATTCTTTTTCTCATAGAAAAAAGTCCGTCTCAGGCATTTCGTCCCGAAAAAACACCTGAATGGCGAAGAGGAAATCCTGCCGGGAATACCGGATGAAAGGCGCAGAGCCGCCCTACTTCAAGCTGTCCTGAATGGCCTCAAGGAGTTCTTCCGGTTCCGGTGGTTTTTCGATATAGGCAGCCGGCTCAGGGACCTCCTCACCCTTGTATTCGTCCAGGACCCTCTGGGAGTGAAGAAACGTCTTTTTAGAAAGCGCCGAAAGCATGATGACGGGGATATCCTTTAGGGTCGGATCCATTTTTAACTCCCGGTACATATTGACCCCGCTCTCTCTGGGCATCATAACATCCAGGATGATCAGAGACGGCTTCTCTTTGCGCGCCATCTCGAGGCCCTGAATGCCGTCATCGGCCGACAGGGGTTTAAAGCCGTTTGTTTCCAACAGGGTGATGGCAAAGACCCTCATATCCAATTCATCATCGACGACCAGAACTCTTTTTGTCATTTTGAATCCTCCCAAGAACGAGCGCGCGTTCTCCTTCCGAGTTGCTCTGATAACAGAGCCCTAATAAATATTTCCCGGCAGGGTGAACCGTTTGGCCGGGTTTCTGATGGCAATGACATGACAGTGGGCATATTTGGAGACATTCGCCACAGTGCTTCCGTGCTCTATTCTGTCGATTTCCGACTTTCCAAGGGCACCCATCACGATCACATCAATATGGTTCTTTTTGGCATATCGAATGATCTCTATGTCAGGGGAGCCGTTTTTTACGACCCATTCATAGTTCTTGAAATCCCCGATCCTTTTCGCGTACGCTTCTTTCAAGGCCTCTTTGGCCCGTTTTGTAATTTCTTCACCATAAAAGGCCTCGCCGCCGGGCGATTCTTCCGACACGTGTTCATCGACGACATGCCTGCAGTAGGCGTAGGAGGAGTGGGGCACATGGAAGATGTGCAACCTGGCATCATGTTTCTTGGCCAGATCAAGGGCGTGAAGAAACGCGATATTAGCATCTTCAGAGAAATCCGTGCAAAATAGAATGTTACGATACTCTACCATGGCAATCTCCTTTGGTCCGGTATGGTTTTCCATGATCATAGGCCATCCCGACATGGCATAGTTTTCAATCTGCTCTATAACTGTTTAGCTTTTTGAAACATATTCAGTTATGGATGGGCCATGACAATCTCTTTCGGATAGCCGGATACAAACGGTGGTCCCTTTCCCCGCTACGGACGTGACCTCGATGTCCCCCCCGTGTTCATCTATGATCTTTTTGGTAATCATCAGGCCCAGGCCGGTACCCCTCGACCCTTTGGTGCTGAAGAAACCCTGAAATATCCTGGAGCGCGTCTCCTCATCCATCCCGCAACCATTGTCCTCGACCTGATACTCCAGGGCCCGGCCCTCCGGCTTCAGGGATCGAATCGTGACGATTCCGCTCTTGGTCGTACGCCTGAGATCCATGCAGGCATCAAGGGCATTGGTGACCAGGTTTAGGAGCGCACGGTGGATGCCCTGGAGATCGAACCAGGCCTCGGGAAGAGCCGGATCCAGTTCCAGGTTCAGGACAATCCCGTTCTTCTCGGCATAGGATTGCATCAGGTCAAAGACCTCCCGCGCGGGTTTGTTGGGATCACCCAACGCGTAGTCGGGCTCCCTCTCTTTGGAGTAATTCAACAGGTCCATGGCCATTTCCTTTATCCTGTCCACATTCCCCTTCACCATGTCCAGACCCTGGGATAGATATTGCCTGTTATCCAGTTCAACCCCTTTTTCAAGAACGAACATTCCCCCGGTCAGACCGGATGTAATGTTCTTGATAGCATGGGTCAGGGCCGCCACGGTCTGGCCGACGGCTGCCATTCTCTCGGCCTCAACCAGTTTAAATGTCTTTTCCTCGACAAGTCTTTCCAAATTTTCCGTGTATTCCCTGAGTTTGTTCTTGTAAGATATCTTTTCCCTCGCCCTTTTGAGAGCAATTTCCAGGGCCTCTTCATTGACCGGCTTGGTAATGAAATCAGAGGCTTCGAGCTTCAGACTCTGGATGGCCAGTTCAATGTCTCCGTGCCCCGTAATCATAATCACTTCGACATCCGGGTCTTCCCCCTTGATGAGCCTCAAGAGTCTGATACCGTCCATGCCCGGCATCTTGATGTCCGTCAACACAATAGCCGGTCTTTCTTCTTTGAAAACCCGCAGGGCCTCTTCGCCGTTCCGGGCCGTGAGCACAGAATATCCACGATCCGAAAGGGAGATGCCCAAGACCCTGAGAATCCCTATTTCATCATCGACGAGTAAAAGCTTTTCCTTCATACCGCCTCACTCGAAACAGGGAACTGAACGATGAAAGTAGTCCCTTCCCCTTCTTCGGTTTCCACCTTGATCGTGCCGTCATAGTCCTGCACGATGCCGTAGCTTATGGATAGCCCCATTCCGGTGCCTTTGCCCACCTTCTTCGTGGTGAAAAAAGGTTCAAAAATTTTATCCAACACATTTTGCAAAATCCCGGTGCCCGTATCCCTCACCCGTATGGTGACCAGGCCACCCTCACTGCCGGTCTTGACCGATATAATCTTGGCCTTGCCCTTGTGTTCACGCTCCTCCCACTTCTTTTCAATGGCATCCCTGGCATTGGTCAACAGGTTGATGAAAACCTGTTCCAGGCGGTTGGCATCGGCAAGGATCACGGGAAGAGGCTCCTCGAATTCTCTGACGAGATTGATTTCTCTCAGTTTGAATTGCTGGCTAAAGAAATCAAGGGCCTGACTTAGGACTTCATTGACCGGAACCACCTCTTTGACGACCTCGGATTTGCGGCTGAACTCACGCATATGACTGATAATTTTAGAGGCCCTGTCCACATGGCCGTCGATCTCTTCCGCCATGGTCTTCAGTATCTCATCTTTAATCGGTTCCTTTTTTTCGACCTTTCGCATGAAGTAACTGCTGGCCGTCTTGATCACGGAAAGGGGCTGATTCAATTCATGGGCCACACCGGTCGCCATTTCCCCAAGAGTGGCCATCTTACTGGCCTGGATCAACTGCTGCTGGGCCATGAGACGGGAGGTAATATCGTTCGTCGTGACCAGAAGAGCGGCCCGGCCGGCATACTCGAAGGATGAGATACGGACATTGACAAAGATGGTCTGTCCGTCTTTCCGTACCTGTCTCGCCTTTGAAATCATTTTGGTGGTTCTGATGGCTTCGGCATACTCCTCTCTCTGGTCTTCCACAAACAAAGCCGTAAAGGGACGGTCCATCACCTCCTCTTTGCTGAGACCGTATACCCTGGCGACCCGATCATTGCAGTCGAGAATATCGAGGGTCTTCCTGTCCAATACAAAGACCGGGGTGGGAATGGTATTAAAAATCACCCGGTATTTTTCTTCTGATTTTTCAGCCTCCTTTTCCAGCCATCGGACATGGGTCAGATCAAGGCTCATTTCCATGGCGGCAATGACCTCGCCCTTGGCATTCTTGATGGGGGAAGTCCTGACCATCCAGTAAGATTCGGTACCGTCTTTGTCGGCACCCTGCTCTTCACTGTAGTGGGGTTTCCCGTCTTCAAACGTCATGATAACGGGACAACTTTCACATCTTTCCTTACGCCCTTTATAGGCCCTGAAACAAAAGTCCCCCAACACCGGAGAGAAGCCCTCTGCAAATTCACGATTGTACCGGATCAAGCGAAGATCACGGTCCTGAACCGTGATAAAGCAGGGCACCCCCTCGAAAAGGGCTTGGTATTCACGCCACTGATTATTCAGTTCCTCCTGCTTGTCTCCGATACCTTGACGCATCTGGTCAATGGCCAGAGCCAAATTCCCTATTTCGTCACGCCGGTCCGCCTTGATTCTATGGTCAAAATCCCCGAGAGCGATACAGCGGATTTCCGCGATAAGCCTTTTGATGGGCCGATTGACAAAACGCAAAAGGAAAAGCCCGATCATGCACGATGCCGCGATAAACGCAAAGGCTACAAGGACGAGAATTTTCCATTCATTGGCAAAGATCTCCGTTATCGCTTTTTCTTTCTGTAAAATGATGCTGTAACAGGCCCACGCGCCGATAACGACAAGAAGGATCAAACCGACCCTTACGATCAGTCGGAAACTCAGGCTATGACAAATGTTTGAGAGTCGTCGCAATTTTCACATGCACTTGGTGGTGTTCCGGGTCGTCCCGGATTGGTTGAAAACACGGGAATCTCTCGCCTCACGGGTTATCCGTGCAGCTATCCCCATGGCCCCCCGGTAAAGAACCCTGGCGCACCGTAGATCCCGCTCTGCGGGAAAGGACCGGGCTTTTCATCTTAAAATAAACCGTAGGGATTACGCTTCTCCCTCTTCCTTTGGGATCATTTCCTCGGGGATTTCCATCAATTCCGTAATCACTTCCTTGAAATGAACGGCCTTGGCATTCAACCCGTACTCCTTGATGAGATCCCTGATCTGATCAATGCAGTTGTGGCATGGTACAAAAATGAGTTCAGCGCCGGTTTCTCTGAACTGCTCCGCCTTGATCTTACCCGCCTTGAGGCGGTCCTTCTTCATCTCGCCGCCCATGGGCATGGCGCCCCCGCCCCCGGCGCAGCAGTAGTTATAGTTGCCCTGGTTCTTCACGGGGCGAAAATCCTCCGAGAGCATTTCAGCCAGACGTCGGTTCTTCTCAGCCAGACCGCCGCCCCTGATCACATTGCAGGGATCCTGAAGGGTTGTGGGGACCTTAATCTTTTCCTTTAATTTGATACGACCGTCCCGGATGTAATCATGAAAGAGTTCTACCGAGTGAACCACTTCCTGCTTGGGGGTATATCCCAACCATGTCGGCGCTTCGAAACGAAGCGATCGAAAGGCATGGCCACATTCCGTGACGGCGATCTGCTGCACGCCCAGTTCATCGGCCCGTTTAAAGGTATTCTCGACGACCGTCCTTGCTGTTGCCGCATCCCCACAAAACATGGCAAGATTGGTGTCATCCCATCCTTCTTTGCTGGGGACGGTCCAATCTTCACCCGCGACATAGAAAACCTTGGAGATCTCCATAATGTCCTGAGGGTAGAACTTGGGCTCCCGGGCGTTCACCGTGTACATGATCTTGGAGCCCCTCTTGTCAATGGGGATCGTGAGTCCGACCAATTCTTCCGCCATCTCCTCTTCACACCACTCAATGGTCTCTATCCAGTCTTCTTCGGTAATTTCCATCTGGTTTCCCGATGCCCGGTAATTCTCCACCGACCGCATGAGCCCCTCGGGGACGATCCCCTGGGAAAAAAGCAAGGCCCGAAGAAGAGATATCATAAGGGCGATGTCTATGCCATAGGGGCAAAACAGGGCACAGCGCCGGCACATATTGCATTCATGATACACCGTCTTATAAACCTGCTGCAAATACTCCCGGTCCACCTTTCCCTTTTTCCTGAGTATGTCGGTCAAAAATTTCACCTTCTGCGCGGGAATCATCTTTGGATCTCTGTCATTGGCAAGATAAAAGTGACAGGTGTCCGCGCACAGGCCGCAATGGGCGCAGATACTGAGCCAGGTCTTAAAGCGAGCTCCCATTCTCGGTTTCAAGAAATCCATGATCTCCTTGGAATTTATCTCATCGCTCATCATAAAACTCCTTCAGTATTTGATATCGATATCATACAAATCATCCGTCACATGGAATAGCCCCGGCGACCGAATTCAATGGCTGTGGCGCCTCTGGAGAAGAAAAAAAGAATGAAGTGGGAAAGTTTGGTGAACGGGATCAGGATGAGCATGAGTTCCCCGGCAAGGATGTGAATGACCGGCATGTTGTCTCCGAGAACCCCGATACCGTCCAGGGTTCCGTGCATGAGGAAATACCCCGTCATAAAGGGCAGAGCAGAGACCACCAGCAACAGATAATCTGAAAAAGTTGACAGCAGGCGAATATCAGCGGAAAAAATGCGCCTCAGTAAAAAGAAAAGGGCAATGGCCAGAAGAATCAGGGTCATCCAATCCGCCAATCCATCCGGCATGCTCCACCATGAGAACTCGAATCGCGATTCCTCCCAGAGTGTAATATGGCCGCAAAGCCATATGGGAACTGCGATAAGGCAAATGTGGAACACATAGCCGGATATCGTGAAAAAAGGATTCTTGGCCACGCTTTTGTTAAGAGGCAGCAACCAACGGCCGAAGGTGCTCAAAACATACTTCCAGCTAAAATGCTGATAGATGACCTTGTCCATCTTCTGCGAGACGGAAAAGAAAAGGACCGCCCTCATAAGGCTGCCGATAATAAAGGTCAGGAATGCGACCCACAGGAGAGGGCCTTCGACAAAGGAATAAAAGTCCATAATATTCTTGGTCTCCTTTCATGGCCCGAAATCACCGGGCCGGAAGGCCCGGGAATTTCTCGAAGGTCTGATTCAATTGACCGTCACAAAGGCCGATCCGATGAGGGCTTCGTCAATATTTGCGGCGCATCCTCAATGAAGTCGGGAAAAGGAAATGTTCACATCAGCACAATGATCATGTAACGCTTTTAGGTTCGAATTTGGAATGGTTGAAATGGGTGGGGAAAATCGCCCGGAGCCGTCTGCCGCAGGTTCATCTACAAATGATTTATTCTATACATAATTATTTCCATAGTCAATCGGCAAATGGATTGATATGTGTGGGATTTTTAAACCTGAAACGATCGGATTGAGATGATTGAATATTTCTCATATTTTCTGATGGCTTTCAGTGTCCTGTTTGCCTTTGTTTGCATCTGGATGATTATATGAGACGTAGAAGCGGGTAATACCGCCCTGATCCACCATCAGGGCATCATCGGCCTTTCGACAGACTCAAGGGCCGGAGGCCTTGCGACGGATAGGTCATACACCCCAGTCGTCACTCCTCTCGCACACTGCAGCGGGATTTACGAAGCGGCGCCCCGCCGTGCCGGAATTTCGCAAGCTCAACTTGCAGACATCTCATACCTGGCTGGGAATCAGAAGCTCTCCTGATTTTAGACATGATATGCATTCAGCTATCGAAGGGTCATGTCAATCTCTTTTCAAAAACGAAAAAAATGCTGCCCGGTAATCCGCGCAGGAACATCGCCAAGGCGGCGAAAGACTCAGTGGCCGCAGCAGTGGTCGCCGCAGTCCGCAAGCTCCGCCATTGCGGTGATCACTTCCCTCTGATCTGCCGCGATGATCTTGACGACCCTGCCCCTGAGATAAAAGATGTCGCACTTTCCGCAATCGGTGAAAGCTTGGGCAAGATGTTCAAAGTAATTCAGCATATCCTGTTTTTCCACGCGGATGGAGAACTCGTCCCCCTCCCCTTTGCCCGCCAGGGCGCACTCAAAAGGGGAAAGCCCTTCGGAGCCGATACCGTATATAAACATCAAAGGAAACTGTTTTTCGGGAGTCCCCTTTTGACGGGCGCCACACTCCAGGGCCAGGGTGATTTTTTTAAGATGATCAATTTTTTTCATATTCTTGGTCATGGCTCCTACCCCTGTTCACGTTCGGTTAGTAAAGAATCCTGGTGCATCCTAGATCCCGCTTTGCGGGTGAGGACCAGGTCTTCCATGTTAAAATAAATCTAAGCATCCTCTGTGCCTCCGGCAACCAGAGCCATGCCGGTCGAAGCAAAAGGTCCCTGCCGGACCCACTTAAAAATCCATAACAGGATGCAATCATTAATAAATGGTTTTCCGGACAAGGCGATCTCCACCAAGACCTTGACTCTGCGGGGTGATAGGGTTATACCTCGACTTTGTCCGGGTTCCATCCGGAAAGGAAAATGGTTTCAATCATGCATCAACGGGCGGACAGCAGCTTTAATTGTAACTGTTTGGCTTTTTGAGACGCATTCAGCTTTAGATGGGTCATGACCAAGAACCTTCATTTTTTCAAAAGAGTAAACTCATATCCTTTAATTAAATATCAGGGAGGGAAAATCGACGATGTCATTAGACGATGTGTGTATCAATACGATTCGCATGCTTTCAGCGGACTGCGTTCAGAGAGCCAATTCCGGGCACCCGGGGATGCCCATGGGCACCGCAGCCATGGCCTATGTCCTCTGGGCTCGCTTTCTCAAGCACAACCCCCAAAATCCCGATTGGCCGGACAGGGACCGCTTTGTCCTGTCCGCCGGACACGGCTCCATGCTCCTTTACAGTCTGCTTCACCTGACAGGTTATGACCTTTCCCTCGAGGAACTCAAGAATTTTCGGCAGTGGGGAAGTAAAACCGCCGGGCACCCCGAGTCCCATGTTGCGCCCGGCGTGGAGACCACGACAGGGCCCCTGGGCCAGGGTTTTGCCAACGGCGTGGGTATGGCCATTGCCGAAAAATTCCTGGCGGCCCATTTCAATCGGCCCGGACATGAAATCGTCAATCACTGTGTCTACAGCATCGTCAGCGACGGAGACCTCATGGAAGGAGTCTCCCACGAGGCGGCCTCCCTCGCGGCCCACCTGAAGCTCGGCAATTTGATCTACCTTTACGACGACAACCACATTACTATCGACGGAGGCACGGATCTGGCTTTCACCGAAAACCGCACGGCCCGGTTCGAGGCCTATGGGTGGCACATCTTGACGGTAGAGGACGGCAATGATCTAACGGCCATCGAGGCGGCTATCGAGACGGCCCGAAAAGAGACGGATCGACCGTCACTCATTGCCGTAAGGACTCACATCGGATTCGGGAGCCCGAACAAACAGGACACGTCCTCGGCCCATGGGGAACCCCTGGGGCCGGATGAATTGAAGCTGACCAAGGAATCCCTGGACTGGCCCCTGGAACCCGAATGTCACATCCCGGAAGATGCATTGAATCATTTTCGTGAGGCCCTTGACAGGGGGCGAGACGCTGAAAAGGAATGGACTGCACGGTTTGAGGCCTACATCAAGGCATACCCCGAACCGGCCGCTCAATGGACCCAATGGATAAACGGAGAACTCCCCGAAGGATGGGAAAAAATCGTACCCTCTTTCCCCGCCGATCCCAAGGGGACGGCAAGCCGCGCGGCCTCCGGCACGGTACTGAATGCCCTTGCAGGAGACCTTCCGAATCTGATCGGAGGATCCGCGGACCTGGCGCCCTCCAACAAGACCTTTGTCAAAGACGCCGCCGTCTTCCAGGCCGGCCATTTTGAAGGACGCAATTTTCACTTCGGAGTACGGGAACACGGGATGGGCTCTATTCTCAACGGCATGGCCCTCCATGGCGGCGTGATTCCTTACGGCGGCACTTTTCTGATCTTCTCGGATTACATGCGGCCCGCCATCCGGCTTGCGGCCATGATGGGTCTGAGGGTGATCTACGTCTTTACCCACGACAGCATCGGTCTCGGGGAGGACGGCCCCACACATCAGCCAATAGAGCAACTGGCCGCACTCAGGGCCATCCCGAATCTCACGGTCATCCGGCCCTGTGATGCCAATGAAACGGCAGAGGCCTGGCGGCTGGCCCTGAAGAATCACCAGGGTCCCACGGCCTTTGCCCTTTCAAGACAGGGCCTTCCCACCCTGGACAGGGAGACCTTCGCCCCGGCCCGCGGCGTTGAACGAGGGGCCTATGTCCTCAAAGAGGCTGACAAGGGCAAACCCGAAGTGATCCTGATCGGCTCCGGTTCAGAGGTCCCTCTTGCCCTGGAGGCCGGGGCCGCGCTCGAGGATAAGGGGATAGCCGTTCGCGTCGTGAGCATGCCCTCCTGGGAACTCTTCGATCAACAGCCCGAGGACTACCGCAACCAGGTGCTGCCCCCCGGGGTGACGAACCGTGTCGCTATTGAGGCAGGGGCAACCCAGGGTTGGCATCGGTATGTGGGATCAAAGGGAGAGGTGATCGGGCTGGATCATTTCGGGGCAAGCGCCCCCTACAAAATCCTCTACGAAAAGTTCGGTATCACGGCCGAAAAGGTTGTTGAAAAGGCCCTTTCCCTTCTCGGGAAGGACGATTAGAAACCCGAAGAAACGATCATACGCGTACACACACAAAAAGGTCGACCTCAAGGTCGACCTTTTTCGTAGTGTCCTGTCTCTTATCCCATTTACAGCATCCAGCAATCGTTTCTCAGCACATTTAGAAAGAGTGCCCCAAGCTGAGTGCTGAATGCTAAAGACTAATCACTCCATCCAGAAAGCATGCCTTTCCGGATGAAAACTAGCTGATATCCTGGTGATAGTCCTGCAAAGATTTCACGATCCCGTGACCGCACTGGATAGCCCGCACGCCTCTTGCAGCCGCAATGCCCGCGGCAAGCGTTGTAATATAGGGCACCTTGTATCGGATGGCCGACTTACGGATATAGGAATCGTCGTATTTACTCAGTTTCCCGCTGGGTGTATTGATCACCAGGTTGATCTCTCCGTTTTTGATACTGTCCACGATGTTGGGCCTACCCTCATAGATTTTGAGGATGTGCTCGGAGTCCACCCCGTGCCCCTTGAGAAAATGGTGGGTCCCTTCCGTGCATTTAATCTTGAAACCCAGGGTGGCAAACTGTCTTGCCACCTCAATCACGGCGGAACGGTCATGTTCGGATATGGTGATCAGCACCGTCCCGTTGGAAGGCAGAGCGGGCTGCGCGGCCTCCTGTGCCTTGAAATAGGCCAGGCCGAAGGTATCCGCCATGCCCAGGACCTCTCCCGTTGATCTCATTTCCGGTCCCAGAAGCGGATCCACCTCTTGAAACATACTAAAGGGGAAGACGGCTTCCTTGACTCCAAAGTGGGGAATCGGCCGCTTCCGGATGTCCATATCCGCGATCTTATTCCCCAACATGAGTTGGGTGGCGATGCGGGCCATGGAAATATTGCAGACCTTTGAAACCAGCGGCACGGTCCGGGAGGCCCGGGGGTTGGCCTCGAGGATGTAGACGGTATCCTCGGCAATGGCGTACTGGATATTCATCAAACCGACCACATTGAGTTCCACGCCGATCCTTTTGGTATATTCATTGATCGTGTCCACATGTTTCCTCGGGATGCTGATGGGCGGAATGACGCAGGCCGAATCCCCGGAATGGACACCCGCCAGTTCGATATGCTCCATGACCGCCGGCACAAAGGCATCGGTGCCGTCCGCAATGGCGTCCGCTTCGACCTCGATAGCGTTTTCCAGGAATTTGTCAATCAGAATAGGCCGCTCGGGCGATACGTCCACGGCGGCGGCCATGTAGTGCCTGAGCATTTCTTCGTCATGGACCACTTCCATGGCCCGTCCCCCGAGGACATAGGAGGGCCGCACCATCAGGGGATAACTGATCCGATCCGCCACTTCCAGTGCATCCTCCAAGGTGCTGGCCATGCCCGATTCGGGCTCGGGAATACCGAGAGCCTCCATCACGTGCCGGAAGCGGTCCCGATCCTCGGCCAAATCGATGGTATCCGGTGAGGTCCCGATAATCTTCACACCTTCGGCGGCCAGTTCATTGGCGATATTGAGCGGGGTCTGCCCTCCGAACTGGACAATGACCCCTTCGGGTTTTTCCTTGTGAAAGATGCTCAAGACATCCTCCACCGTAAGCGGTTCGAAATAAAGTTTATCCGAGGTATCAAAATCCGTCGAGACCGTCTCGGGATTGCAGTTGACCATAATGGATTCATACCCCTCATCCCTCAGGGCAAAGGCCGCATGGACACAGCAATAATCGAATTCAATGCCCTGCCCGATCCGGTTCGGGCCCCCGCCCAAGACCATAATTTTTTTCCTGGAGCTGGTCTCCACCTTGTCCTCTGCGTTGTAGGTCGAGTAATAGTAGGCCGCATCCTCCACACCGCTCACGGGCACCGGTTCATAGCCCTGGACGACTCCCAGGGAAAGGCGACGCTGCCGGATCTCTTTTTCAGGGACTGCAAGGATTTGGGAAAGATACTTGTCGGAAAAGCCATCTTTCTTGGCCTGGACCAGGAGTTCGTCGGGGAGGATCTTTCCCCTGTATGTCAGAATTTTCTCTTCCAGATCCACGAGCTCTTTCATCTGCTCGATAAACCAGGCCTTGATGTGGGTCCTCTGTTGAAGGGTTTCGACATCGACTCCCTTGCGCAGGGCCTCGTACATGACAAACTGTCTTTCGCTTGACGGTTCCGCAAGGAGTTCCATCAGGTCTTCCAGGTCCTTTTCATGAAAATCTTTTGCAAAGCCCAAACCATATCGGCTGTTTTCAAGGGACCTGATCGCCTTTTGAAGGGCCTCCTTGTAAGTCTTGCCGATGCTCATGACTTCGCCCACCGCCCTCATCTGGGTCCCCAGTTTATCTTCGGCCCCCGCGAATTTTTCAAAGGCCCAACGGGCGAATTTCACGACCACATAATCCCCCCAGGGCGTATATTTATCGAGCGTTCCTTCCCGCCAGTAGGGAATCTCATCCAGGGTAAGCCCCCCTGCCAGCATGGCCGAGATCAGGGCGATGGGAAATCCCGTGGCCTTGGAGGCCAGGGCCGAGGATCTTGATGTCCTGGGGTTGATTTCAATCACGACCACCTTCCCCGTCTTTGGGTCGTGGGCGAACTGAATATTGGTTCCACCTATCACCTGAATGGCCTCGGCAATGGCATAGGAATACTTCTGAAGGCGATCCTGAAGTTCAGGGGCAATGGTCAGCATGGGGGCAGTACAGTAAGAGTCTCCCGTGTGCACCCCCATGGCGTCCACGTTTTCAATAAAACAAACGGTGATCATCTGGTTCTTGGCATCACGCACCACCTCCAGTTCCAGTTCCTCCCACCCCAGGACCGATTCCTCGACCAGGATCTGGTTCACCAGACTTGCCGCGATTCCCCGGCTGGCCACGGTACGCAATTCTTCCCTGTTGTAGACAAGGCCCCCGCCGGTTCCCCCCATGGTATAGGCGGGTCGGATCACCACGGGATAACCCAGTTCCGAGGCGATTTTTTCCGCCTCGTCCACAGTGAAGGCGGGTTGGCTTCGGGGCATCTCAATGCCCAGTTTGTCCATGGTCTCTTTGAAGGCAATACGGTCTTCACCCCGCTCAATGGCGTCCACTTTGACGCCGATCATCTTGACCCCGTATTTTTCGAGCACCCCGGCATTGGCAAGCTCCGAGGAGAGGTTCAGGGCAACCTGCCCGCCCAGATTGGGCAACAGGGCATCGGGTCTTTCCTTCTTGATGATTTCTTCCATTACGCTCAGGTTGAGAGGCTCTACATAGGTTGCATCCGCCATACCCGGATCGGTCATAATGGTCGCGGGGTTGGAATTCACCAGAACGATCTCATAGCCCAGCTTTCTCAAGGCCTTACAGGCCTGGGTACCGGAGTAATCGAATTCGCAGGCCTGGCCGATCACGATGGGTCCTGATCCGATAATCATCACTTTACTTATATCATCCCGTTTAGGCATAAGGGGCTCCTTTCATGCATCTTTTTGATTCACCGGAACAATCGAATGAAAAATTTTCGCTAAGGCCGGAGGTCAGGGTAGGTCGGCGAGGATATTCCGGAGTCGCCCGAAATATAGGGGAGCGCCCGGAATGTGTCAAGCTGAAAACCGGACAGTCACCTTCAGTGAAACTAAAGGAAATCGGTGATGGGACGGGCGTTTGATTTTCGATCCTCGCCACTTTATCCTGTGAGTCGAAGACAAATAACGGGTTTCTTTCGGGTCCCCGGATCTTTATATCCGGTGCCCAGGTTGACACCCGGATACGATACATCCCGGCTCCGCTTCATGGTTGACACATTCTGCAAATTTTCACATACTTATCTTCTGAAAAAATGCGTTCTCATTCACCTCCGAATATCCTAGGGCCACCCTTTCAAATCATCGCCAAGATTGACGGTCTCATAACAATTCGAAATCGCCCTCTCCCAGGCGGGAAAGGGAAATGATACTTTTTGAGAACTCATCGAAATAAAGGAGACATAAACCATGTCAAAGGTAGATTTAAGTGTCGAGATCGCGGGGGTGAGGTTCAAGAATCCGGTTGCCGCCGCATCCGGGGTCATAACCCGGAGCGTACAGTCTGTAGAAGGTTGCATAAAGGCCGGGGCATCCGCAATAGTCACCAAAAGCATCTCCTTTGTTTCAGGGGTCTCGGGAGGCAAATGGCTTCTCCCGAGGCCGGCCATATGGCTTTTGGACAAGTATGGAGATCCGGGGAGCAGTCAGAACATATCCATCGGCAATTTCAAACTTCATACGGATGTGACCTGTGCCCATTTCGACAGGCTCGAAAAGGCGGGAGCGGCGGGGCATACGATCTATTCACTGTTTCCGGCCACGGTCATCGATATAGAAACCGGAATGCCCATCCTGCCTTTCCCTTCTCCCTATTATGGACGCGGCATCAGTGCACATGAGAATTATCAGACCGCCCGGCTTGCGGCACTCACAAATTGTCCGATCATTACCTCCGGCGGAACCATGACCCCCAGGGACGTCATATCACGCCTGATGTGCGGGGCTTCGGTAATTGAAGTGATGACCGCGGCCATGCGCTACGGGTCTAAAATCTTTTCCGAAATGGTGGACGGGCTTGAAGACTTCATGATCCGAAAAGGCTACGCGAGCCTGCAGGATATCCGAGGGATTTCCGTACCCCATGTCAACAATCCCGAGGAATATGCCAGATTTGTAACGGAAAGACAGGTGCCCAGGGAAGCCATGACCATGACGATCGACAGGGTAAAATGCGTGGGTTATGCGCAGTGTTCGGTCTGTCCCTATGGCGCCATGGACATGCAGGACGGTTTTCCCAAATGGAACGCAAGGATATGCGAATTCTGTGGATTGTGCCAGACGATCTGCCCCACAGACGCCATAACCATCAGGCGCAGGAAATAGGGAAAAATTATTGTTCTCTTTTTTATATAATTTTCATTGATTTTCATTGATTTTGTAAATCCAGGCATTATACTTATAAGAATAAGATTTAGTGATTAAAATTTGATGAGATAGAGACTATTCCAACCTCATTATATGTTTTGGACTCCTGCTCTCCTTATCCTTTTCACTTCAAACGCAAAACAATTCAGGTTTTTTGGGCCACAGTGTTGGCTAACCCTACTTGAGATTCAAAAAATCGCGAAAACCCCCAGTTCAAAGGCAATACCTTAGAGAAACAGCCTTGCCAATGAATTTTTTCGGCATTGGGATTAAGTATTGAACCCTAACATTTCATAAAGGAGAGTTTTATGAGGATTTATGTAGGAAATTTGTCATACGAAGTCACCGAAGAGGAACTAAGACAAGCCTTCGAACCATTAGGCCAGGTTGAATCCGTCAACATTATAAATGATAAATACAGCGGTCGATCAAAAGGATTTGGTTTTGTGGAGATGCCCTCAAATGATGAGGGAAAGGCTGCAATCGAGGGCCTTAACGGCAAGGAACTGAAAGGTAGGGCGCTTAACGTCAATGAGGCCAGGCCACGAACTGATAATCGAGGGGATCGAGGCGGATATGGTGGTGGAAGAGGCGGCAGCAGGGGTGGTAGGCCCCCATATGGTGGAGGCAGAGGCGCCGGTGGCTTTAATAAAGGCGGATATGGCGGCGGCAAAGGCGGACGCGGCGGGAACAGATAGGGACATGCGGGCCCGGTGTCATGAACGCTGATCAAGTCATTTAAAAATATGTTTCATAACAATTGTTGTTCCTGGATGAAAAGATGAAAAAGTCTGTATCGTAAGCCCCGGAATAAATTCGGGGCTTTTTTTGTTTTTAACAAATAGCCGGTCTCAAAACCTCCTTATCGACCCTATCATTTTGCTCCTCTAAGGGGTGTGTAACCAAACAATGCGTTTGAGATCGGCTCAATATGAGAAAGGAATTTATGGAATTTAAAGCATTTAATTTAAACCCCAGCGTCGAGGCAGGTGCAGCTGCTGCCGGATTTGTCACACCAACCCCTATCCAGACCGAGGCTATCCCGTCGGTCATGAACGGACGAGACATTATGGGCCTGGCCCAGACCGGTACCGGTAAGACGGCGGCATTTGCACTCCCAATTTTACACCGGTTAATGCAAGGCAAACGCGGTCATGTCCGTTCCCTGATCATCGCTCCCACTCGGGAATTGGCTGAACAGATTCACGATGCCATCAACAGCCTGGGAAAAAAAACCCGTATGAACAGCGTTACCGTCTACGGCGGGGTGAATATAAACAATCAGATTCAAAAACTGAAACGGGGCGCAGAGATTGTTGTGGCCTGCCCCGGTCGGCTCCTCGACCATATGAACCGTGGAACGATCGACCTCACCCGGGTAGAAGTACTGGTCCTTGACGAGGCCGATCATATGTTTGATATGGGATTTCTTCCGGACATTCGACGAATACTGAAACATCTCCCGGCGCAGCGGCAAACGCTTTTATTTTCAGCCACCATGCCCAATGAAATTCACGGCCTGGCCAAAGACATTCTTAAAGATCCGATGACAATAAAGGCGGGAGAAACTGCACCGGCAGACACCGTCAGCCACGCCCATTATCCGGTAGCACAGCATTTGAAGACGGCATTTCTGTTGGAACTTCTGGGCCATATCAAATCCCAGTCCGTGCTGGTGTTCACGCGCACCAAACACCGTGCCAAGCGCCTGGGGGAACAACTGACCAGGGCCGGTTTCCGTTCCACCTCGCTACAGGGAAATCTTTCCCAGGGCCGCCGTCAGGCCGCTCTTGACGGCTTCCGCAACGGGACATTTCAGGTGCTGGTGGCCACGGACATCGCTGCGCGCGGCATTGATGTCTGCAAAATTTCTCACGTTATCAATTACGATATGCCGGCCACCCCGGATGCGTACATCCATCGTATAGGCCGGACCGGCCGGGCCGACCAAAGCGGAGAGGCATTCACGTTGATCACCAGTGATGACAAACAAATGGTCAATGCCATTGATCGTGTCATCGGTTCAAAAGTTGAGCGCCGCACCTTGACGGATTTCGACTACAATGCGCCACTCCCCAAAAAACATATGCGAGCAGCTCCCAGTTCTCGGCGACATAAGCACACAGGAATATTCGGTTCAAAAAGGGCAAGGCCTACCGCTTAGAAAAAATAAAATTTAGTTTTCGTTAGAAGGGCAGGCCGGCACGAACACCCGGATAAGGACGGCCGAGACGATCTTGGCCAGGGAGAAGGAATCCTACCAATCTGGGAGGGGAAGAAGGGAATCAGTGAATTGCTGCGGAATCGCATTCTTGTCTATTTTTTATTGTGATCAAAAAGACATTCCTGTTGTTCCTGTCAAAATCTCTCGCAGTATCGACAGAATTTCATTTTTTTTATCTGGTGAATAGTTTCTCAGATATTTGTTTACGTTTCGTTCTTTTTCATCTGAAATACTCCTCAACACTTGCTTTCCCTTCGGCGTAATTTCAAGCCATTTTAAACGGTCATCGTCTGGATCACTTTTTCTGATGATGAATCCCGTTTTTTCCATTCTCTTGGTGATACCGGTCATGTTGGGCCCTGAAACCAACATGATTCGGTTGATATCTCTGACCGTATTCTGACCGTCTTTGGAGGCAGCTAAAACCCTGAGCACATTATATTGTGCAAACGTGATGCTGTAATGCTTGAATATAGCAGAGGATTCCTTTTTAAAAACCTCGGCCACCCTCACAATGGCCATCATTACCCTCTCATCGACACTCATATCGATCTTGTAGCTGCTTTTTGGCATGGCTCGGCCTTCTTCCGATCGTAAGTAACAGAGTCGTCTCAAGATAAAAAATATATGAAATAAAAACCTTAATTTTCGACATCAAAATGTTTATGCATCGGGGTCTGTATGGAGGAAAGGATGTGAACCTTGATCTCGCAACACCACGACCTGAATTTTACGCTCCCCATGGAATGATCATAATCAAAAAATTTTCTTGACAAATATTTATTGTTAACACATAAATAATTAACACAATATCTTTAAAGATGTAAACGTTTCATTTCAGAGAATCGCAACAAAATACCGATGAAGTCTTCCGAATGACTTCCATCGGCATAAACGGCGATCCCGACTTTCCACCCAAAGCAAAGATTCCTGCATTACCGATCTTGATTTTTAAAGGTTTTCCCAGTATGTTATATATTATGCAAATTTTCACTTCGGCAAATTGAAAGACTAGATTTACACCGTGTCGGCATCCATGATCAGCCCCACCTATATCTCTGACGACTCCGTGATTCGCAAGGGTGCAGAAGCGGCCCCGGAAGATATGAAAACGGCCAAGGACATGAACGCGTAATGACCCGGTTTCCTGGAGGCGTGGTTATGCCCGGAAACAATGAAGGTCTCAAAAAAACCATCAAGATTCGTTAACATCATAACATCTTTCAAACCCCTTACAGAACAGTATCTTACGAACTCTAATTCTACCCCCACGTCGGATACGTATTGCTCATCGATCTTAAACGAATGAATGAGTTCGTGCTCGATTAAAAGTACTTTTACGTAGAGGCAATCCCTGGAACAATCTATTCCCCTGTCCGGGAAGAATGCATAAAATAGAGAGTTGCGCAAATTATACCTCGGGGGCCATTAGAGAAACATGAAAATGCTATTTTTTGAGAAAACCGTCAAGCTTCTGAGTTCGTTTTTCAATTTATTCGCATCGGCTTCGCTTACGGCAATGATTCTGCTGACTTGCACTGATGTATCCATGCGCTATTTTTTCAATCGGCCAATAGCCGGGACCTATGACCTTGTAAGCCTTATGGGGGCCGTCATAGTCGCATTTGCAATGCCTTATACAATGCTGATGAAGGGGCATGTTGCCGTAGACCTTCTCGTAAGAACGCTATCGAATAAGAAGCAACTGGTCATTGAAACCGTTACCCACGTTGTCGGCATATTATTGTTTCTAATCGTGGCCTGGCAGTGTTTTGCGCTTGCTTCAGACATGAAGGTCGCGGGAGAAGTCACGCCAACCTTACTCCTGCCGTTTCATCCCATTGTTTACTGTATGTCCGTCTGCTTCTTTTTGCTCTGCCTTACCATCCTGGTCAATCTGCTCAATATTTGGCTCAACAGGGGAAAAAAATGAATCCAGTTCATGTAGGCATTATCGGGATTGTATTTCTCATTGCTATCCTATTTTCAAGGTTTCCGGTTGCATTCTGCATGGCGCTTGTCGGACTTCTAGGGTTCGGCTCTCTGGTTTCACCGGAAGCGGCATTAAACATCATTGCAAAGGATTTCTATACTGTCTTTAGTTCTTATGGGCTGACCGTTGTGCCCCTGTTTGTATTCATGGGCCAAATCCTGTTCCATGCCGGGATCAGCCGGAAGCTTTACGATGCCGCGTACGCATGGCTGGGACATTATAAGGGTGGCCTTGCCATGGCAACGGTCGGCGCCTGTGCGAGCTTCTCGGCCATCTGCGGATCGACCAACGCAACTGCCGCCACTATGGCGACCGTCGCCCTGCCGGAAATGAAAAGATATCAATACGGTGACGAACTGGCTACCGGTGTGGTTGCCGCCGGGGGAAGCCTGGGTATCCTCATCCCACCCAGCGTGATTTTCATCGTTTACGGGATCATGACCGAACAATCCATAGGGAAACTCTTTATGGCGGGGATTCTCCCGGGAATCCTTCTTTCCGCACTTTTTATCCTCACCATATATATCTGGGTTTCCTTAAATCCCCAAATGGCCCCCAGAGTTGAAAAGCAGGATTTCAAGGTCAAAATCAGGGCACTCACCGGCCTTGTTGAAGTCATCATCCTGTTTATTGCGGTCATGGGCGGTCTCTTTCTCGGTATCTTCACACCGACCGAAGCCGGAGCTGTGGGGGCCTTGGGGGGCATAGTCATTCCACTTGCGCGGCGACAGCTCTCCTGGCAAGGGTTTTTAGAGGCTGTTTATTCATCGACACTGACCACCTGCATGATCTTAATGATTGTCGCAGGAGCCACCGTTTTCGGCCACTTTTTAGCGGTTTCAACAATTCCCAGTGTGCTGTCAGCCTGGGTCGTCGACCTCCCGCTTCCTCCCTGGGCCATCATGATTGTCGTCATGTTCTTCTTTTTCATTGGAGGATGTTTTATGGACGCCCTGGGGATGATCCTGCTCACTATCCCGATCTTTTTTCCTGTTGCCGTCGCTCTTGGTTACGACCCCATATGGTTCGGCGTCGTCATCGTTCTCGTAACAGAACTGGGCGTAATTACTCCACCGGTGGGAATCAATGTCTATGTGGTCAGCGGAATTGCCAAGGATGTACCGCTGGAGATAATATTCAAGGGCGCTATACCCTTTGTCCTGACTCTGCTCACCTATTTGGTCATTATGATCTTTTTTCCGCAAATCGCCCTGTTTCTGCCGCGCTTTGCGGCCTATTGATTTTCAATTTCCGGTTAGGACCTATAATTTTTCGGATATTCTCTATCCATGCACGAAATTCTCTAGTCAAAATGATTTCGTGAAAAGATTAACCATCAACAAAGAAGGAGGGATTTACCATGAGAAAAAATTTTTATCTTGCTGCGTTAAGCCTGGCTTTCCTTGTTTTGATGACGGTGTCTGCTTCGAAAGTGGAAGCAAAAACATTTAACTTCACGTATAGCACCTTCTTCCCACCTACACACATTCAGACAAAGGTGCCTCAAGCATGGGCGGCGGAGATCGAAAAGCGCTCCAAGGGTCAAATCAAGATAAAGATATTCTGCGGAGGATCCCTGACACCCGCTCCACAGATCTATGACGGCGTGGTTAAGGGGATCTCGGACTTCGGTTTGTCGGTCTTTGCCTATTCTCCGGGACGGTTCCCGGTCATCGCGGCCATCGACAATCCCCTGGGCTATCCCAATGCCTTTGTTGCCACAAGGACCATCAATGAGCTTTATCGCAAATTTCATCCAAAAGAACTGAGCGACGTCCATGTATGTTACCTCTTTGCTCATGGCCCCGGTCTCCTGCATACGGCAAAGAAGCCGGTTTCCAGCCTGGAAGATGTCAAGGGACTGAAAGTCCGATCAACCGGAACAAGTCAGTTGATCGTCAGGGCCTTTGGTGCGGCGCCGGTAGCCATGTCGCAAGGCGAAACCTACGACGCCCTTAAGAAGAATATTGTGGATGGAACACTGGTTCCAATCGAAGCCCTGGAAGGTTTTAAGCAGGGCGAGGTACTGAAGTATACTACACTCACCTATAGTGCCTCCTACAGTCAGGGGTTCTTTGTAGCCATGAATCTCAAAAAATGGAATGCCCTTCCGAAGGATCTGCAAAAGATCATTACGGACGTCAGCAGGGAGTACGAGGACATTACGGCAAAGGCATGGGGAGATAGCGATGAATCGGGACGTAAGTTCGCCCTGAATCTTGGGCATGAATTCATCGAGCTCTCGGAGGCGGAATCCGCCAAATTTAAGGAGGCGGTCAAGCCTGTGTTTGCTGAGTACATCAAAAAAGCCAATGAGAAGGGCATTGACGGCCAGGCCGTTTTTGATACAGTTAAGGAAATGGTTGAAAAATACAGTAAGGAATATAAATAATTTCTCATTTCATGACACACGGAACTATTAGATGGATAATCGGCCGGCTTCCACAGCCATTCCCGGCGGGCGGGATTTACAACTAAATAATAAGCCTTTGCTGCAGTAACCATGTGACGAAATCTATCCCTGAAGCTGGTGTTAGGAGACGCACGCGGGGTATTGGAGACATTGTATTAGAAAAGAAGATTTGGGTTGTCCGGCCGATCCATTACCTGAAAAATTTTTTGTATCCATAATATTTCCCATGATAGGGTTGCTTACCTCCCCCGACCCGGCTTCCTATCAGCCGGGCTCACTGGTTAATAATATGAAAATACTTGAAGAAAAGAAAATACTTGTGGTGGATGACGAACCGGATGTTCTCGAAACGGTATCGAATATTCTTGATTCCTCCAAAATCGTTACCGCCGATAATTTTGATGAGGCCCTCGCGCTCATTGCCCCGGGAGCTTTTGACCTCGTCATCCTGGACATCATGGGGGTCAATGGATTTGCTCTTCTTGAGGCCTGCCGAAAAAAAAAGCTTCCCGCCGCCATGCTCACGGCCCATGCGATCAACGTGGAAAGCCTCAACCTGGCAGTCAAGCTGGGAGCGGTCTCCTTTCTTCCAAAGGAGGAACTTGACCGGCTGCCCGAACTCATAGCCGAAATACTCGAGGGCCTTGAGCAAGGGCAGACACACTGGCAAAAGCTCTTTGTGCGTCTCGACAAATTTTTCAAGGAACGACTCGGCATCAATTGGGAAGAAGATAAATCGAAATTTCCACTGCATTATTACTGAATCTGAATACGGATAGGAGACAATGGCGATGGGTGTCGGAAATATCCTTCGAAGAAGTGCTTTCAATTTCCCGAATAAGCATGCCCTGGTTTTCGGGAATCAACGGACGACATATACGGAGTTGAATCGGCGTGTCAATGGCCTTGCCAACAGCCTTTTAAAGATAGGACTCCGAAAAGGAGACAGGGTAGCCGTTCTTCTGCATAACTGCCAGGAATTTTTTGAGACGTATTTTGCATGTGCCAAGTGCGGGGGCATCCTTGTGCCCGTCAACAATCTTCTCAGGCCCAAGGAACTGAGACATATCTTCGAGTACATCGAGCCCCGTTTTCTCATTTTCGACAATGATTTCAATGAAATCGTCCAACCAATCCTTCCTGAATTGAAGTTCATTGAATTCCCGATTGTCATCCACGGCAACTCGGCCGGTGTCAGGGGTTATGACGACCTGGTCTCCCATGGCGACGGTGCGGAGCCGGAAGTGGCTGTCGCGGATGACGACATCGTCAGCATTTTCCTGACTTCGGGCACAACCGGCCTTCCAAAAGGAGCGCTGAGAACCCATCATCACGACGTGATCAATATGATGACCTGTGCCATCGAACTCGGCATCAGACACGACGACCGGGCGCTTCTTCTTTTTCCTTTTTATCACGTGACCTTTGCGGACAATCTGCGCCACATCCTCTTGGGCAATACCATCGTCATCAGAGAAGAAGGCGGCTTCGACCCGCAGGAAGTGCTTGGCATCCTCTCCACGGAGGGGATCACCACATGTCAGTTCGTGCCGACCATGATAAACGCCATGCTGCAGGTGGAAAACCTGGAAAAATACGATGTCAGCCGCCTGCGATTGATCATCTATGCCGCTTCGCCCATGCCGGTAGAATTACTCAAGCAGGCGATGAACCGATTCACATGCCAATTTGTTCAGATGTACGGTCAGACCGAAACCGGCCCCTGCACAACCATGCTGAAACCCGAAGATCATGTACTCGAGGGCTCTGAAGCCCTGATGGGTAGGCTTGCCTCTGCGGGCCGTGCCGTTCTGGATTACGAAATTAGGATCGTCGATAGAGAGGGAAATGACGTTGCCGCCGGCCAAGTGGGGGAGATCATCGTGCGCAGCGAAGCCATGACCGCCGGATATTGGAATCTTCCCGAAGAAACGGCCGAAACGATCAAGAAAGGATGGCTCTATACGGGGGATTTCGGCCGATTCGATAACGAGGGATATGTCTTCATCGTGGACCGCAAACATGACCTGATCATCAGCGGGGGAAAGAACATCTATCCCAGAGAAATCGAAGAGGTCATTTATACCCATGAAGCCGTTTTGGAAGCGGCGGTTATCGGGGTTCCGGATGACTACTGGGGAGAATCCGTCAAGGCCTTTATCGTTTTGAAAGAAGGAATGAGCGCCACGGAAGACGAAATCATCAATCTCTGCAAAAGGACCATCGCCAGTTACAAGAAGCCACGGTCCGTAAAGTTTGTGCAGCAACTCCCGAAGAGTCCGACCGGGAAGATCTTAAAAAGAGTGATCAAAGATCAGTACCGTAAGGGTGAAGTAGGGGGATGATCCTTTTGGGCGGGTTTGATCATCTTTTCCCGGATGAACATCTCCCCCCACAAAATTTCCCCCTGTGGATTTTGCTGCCCTTTTTCGGCAAAATTCTCCACCACGAAACACACCAAACACACGAACAAAACAAGTTTTTAAAATCTCTTATTTTCGGTCAGTTGGCGTATTCCGTGGGTTATACTCTTTTTCTTATCTTTTCATTTTCTTCACTGCCTCAATGAAATGCTTCTCGCCATATCACAATTCGACTGGTAAATGAGGGTATTTTCAATGGTCCCTCGACATAGGGTTCCATGATATCACTCTCTTATCACAGGTTCAGCTAAGGTTTAGATCTCAAGTCGATATTAAAAGGTCCAAACGTTAACGGGCCAGGAGTATAATCACGCTACATCGATCCCGATGTTGCGGCTTCCCTTTCAACTGTAGTGCGCCTGCCAAACAATTTGGAGACGAAATAAACATCGTCTGAGGGGCCTATAGCTGAGCGATACGTGACCGTAGCTTCCGTCTTTGGCTGACAATGTGCCACGGCATCATCTGCGTAACGTGCCCATGGATTCTTCGGAAAATGCCGTTCCATTCAATTCTCAAACACATAGGGAAGAACCAGGTCAGATAAAACGTCCCTGATCACACCGCCCTGCGGCGTTCAAGACCGACTCTCTATTATCCTCCCATCTTCCATCTGAAATCGTGCTTTCAGCCCACGCTCTATATGCAGCAGCAACCATTTACAGTCGGTATATGTGTCAGAACAACACACACATGCAATTCGTGGTTAGCATTGTCAAACGATGCCTCTATGATCAAAGGGGTACTCGACCGCGAATTTGACGCCGCAACAACTTTCCTGGGACACATGTGACTGCAGGCAGATACCACCATCCGCCGCCCAAGTCTTGGGATAAGAAACAGCCTCTTCCGACCGAGGACTTAACGATTATCAAACCTGACAAGTGAATTATCCGTGCTATTCCTCTAAACTGAAATCTTCATCTTTGCCATTCTCTCCGGACACCTTGATTGCATGCATGCCTGCCAGGACAAAACGGATGAAATCGTCTACCATAGCCTCCAGATTCTCGGGGTCGGGTTTTTCGTCAATGAACGACTCCCTTCCAAGGGGGTCCTGCAATATCAACAGCAGGCATGGGCCAACGATGCTTAACATGCAGAGATCGGCCTGTCTTTCCGTTCCCTTGCTGCCCAGGAAACGAAGGATCACCTCTCTGAGTGCTCTTCTCTCGGAGAAAAGAATATGCTCCTGGCTTCCTTCAGGCCTCCCCGCAGGCTCGGCCATTTCCCTGGCCATGATCCGCGAGAAGCAACCCGCAGCGCCGCAGTCGAAAATACGGCCCACACTGGCGGAGATAAAAGATCGGACGTGTGCTTCCGGTCCGTTCGTTTCATCCTTGCTATCACAAACCGGATACTCCTCAATCGCAGCATCGCAACCATGCTGCCAAACCTGCTTGAAGAGTCCCTTTTTGTCGCCGAAATGGTAATTCACCGATGCCACGTTGGTATCCGCATTGAGACAGATATCCGAAATGCTTGCATTGCGGTAACCCTTTTCGGCAAATAACCGGCACGCGCTTTCAATCAAACGCCTGCGGGTTTCTCTAGAGTTCCTGCCGTTTCCGCTCATCGCTTTGCTCCTCATTTATTAAAACCGCGGTTTAAAATTGCTCTTTAAAACGTTGAATCTAAATGCTTATTTATATAAAAATAATAATATTTATTTAAAGACAAGTAGTCCGGTGTCCGATATGGTAATCAAAGGCTGTTTGTTTGTCCGGACATAGGCCTGATGAAAACTTAACAAGACACAGTCGCATTGATCATCTGAAACAAACAGGTATCCGGCAGAACGCCGGACCCAAACACCCAGAAAAGGAGAAAATTATGAACAGCAGTGCAGTCACCTTAACCTCAGGCATTTCTCAGAACCTTTACAGTCTTCAGAGTATTGAAAAATCCATGGAGGAAACCTCCTACAGGCTTTCCACGGGAAAACGGGTTAACAGCGCCCTCGACGATCCCCTGAACTATTTTGCCGCCCAGAACCATACCCAGCGAGCATCGGATCTCTCCTTGAGAAAGGATGAGATGAGTGAGGGGATCCAAACGATCGAGGCGGCGGATAATGGCATCGAGACGATATTGGACCTCTTGGACTCCGCTAAGTCCCTGGCTCAGTCTGCACTTTCGGCCGAAGATGAGTCTGAAGTAACGGAGTATATGACCCAATATAACAATACCCTTGCAGAGATTACCGACCTGGCCGCGGATTCCGGATACAAGGGGGTCAATCTTCTCCAGGACGGCAACACACTCGAGGTCTTTTTCGATGAAACCGGTGATTCCAGCATTACCCTCACCGGGTTCGATGCCTCGGCCACAGGCCTTGGTATTACGGATGCCACGACCTGGTGGGATTCCACCGCCGAGGCAGTTGACACAACCGCTATCAATGCGGACATCGATCTGATTGATACGGCAAAGAGTACATTGAGGGCGCAATCCAAGACCCTGTCCAATAACCTGAGCATTGTTACGGCCCGGGAGGACTTTACTGAAAAAATGATCAACACCCTGGAGGACGGGGCCGCCAGTCTCATAAACGCCGATACGAACGAGGAAAGTGCCAACCTGCTCACGCTGCAGACCCAGCAGCAGTTGGCCACCAATTCCTTGAGTATCGCTTCGAGTTCCTATTCGGCCGTGCTGAATCTCTTTTAGGCCGCAGGGAAAACAGGACGGGCCTGTTAAGCCCTGAGCACTGACGGGGAAGAGACAATCTTCTTCCCCGTCGGAATTATCTGTAAAGGCAAATGACGCAGGCCGCCAGGACTTGTTCAGGAAATGGAGAGACTTCCTAAGACCCCGCCACAACAGGGAAGAGGCCGCATGAGAACCGGCCCATTCGGGCCCAGGGGATTTTGTTTCCATGGCTCTTAAGATCACACTCAAACCGGGAGAGAAAATGATTATTGCGGGCGCCGCCATGACCAACGGCAGCGCAACTGCGCACCTGATCATCGAAAACACCGTTCCCATTTTACGCAAAAAAGATATCCTCAGAGAAGAAGACGCCCATTCACCCGCCAGGCGTATCTATTATACCGTTCAACTCATGTACCTCGATCAGGAGAACTTGACCGCCTATCACGCCACCTATTGGAGCCTCGCAAGGGAATTTATCAAGGCCGCCCCCAGTTCGTTGAACCTGATAGACCGGATCAGCGAGCAGATTCTGGGCGGGCGGTATTACAGGGCATTGAAGCAGGCTCGCAGACTCATCCTTTATGAAAAGACCCTTATGGAAAGGAATCAAGAGAATTAGGAGAATGGCCCTTGGCACGCATCCTGCCTGAACGACCTTTCCGTCGGCCCTGTTCTGCCTGACGAAACCCTATGGAGCCACTGTCCCTCTTTTTCAATCCGATACCGCCTCTAATTGGTCCTCAGGCGTTTTTCCGAGACCCGCTGCGATCCCCAGATTGATATTAATGATCTGGTTCAAACTTTCGGGTGACGGACGGGCCATGGATGAAAAGATATGCCGGTCAATAAGGGCACTGAGTCTAAGGAGATTCAGTTTTAAATCCTTGGGAAGGAGGTTTTCAATCCTCCCAAGGTCGGCCTGAAAGATGGTCCAGATCCTCTGGTTGTATTTCAGGGCCTCATGGAGCCGTTCCTTAAAGTTTTCCGAATCCCAATGCTCCTGACAGTATTTCAGCTTCATGGCCCCCTTGATGAGGACTTTAGATTCGATTTCCCGGGGTGACCCGGTGGCTTTTTCAACCTTTCTGTAGGTGCCTAGTTCTTTTGAGTACACGTTTCATAGCCTCCTGTTGGCCCGTGTCGATCTGTGTCCGATAGGATGCATAGATTCCCAGAACCATCTTCTATTTTTGAGACTTCATTACAGATAATCCGACAGCTTGCGCATATTTAGCATTGTCGCCGCCGCTTCCAGCGTAACCTCGTAGGCCGTTTGCTGTGACTGTAATTTGATCACGGCTTCATCGTCACTGCCTGTCTCCACATCGGTGAGCCTGTCGTTCACCGTCAAGATCACCTGATCCAGACGGACATCCACTGTCTCCATCTGTGAGTAGATATTGGATAGCGCAACCCGTTCGGCCGCCATCTGTTCTATTGCCGTGTTCATGGAACTATTCAGATCGCTTATCAGATCAGGATCATAATCCGAAGACTGAAGCGCCGTGATCATTCGGCTCAGGTCGCAGAGGGTCTCGCTGAAAATTTCCTCACCGTTGCGGTCAATCATGACCACGCTGTCCTCTCCTATCATGACCTGTTTGCTCCCATCATCTCCCCGATAGATCGGGTAACCGGTCACCGCGTCACCCTCCGTGTTTGAGGCCACAATGGAAAAGGCATACTCGCCGTCGGTCAACGTGCTTCCGCCATTATCCAGGCCGTCCCAGGCGATGGTGTTGACGCCTTCGGTTCCGCCCCCTGTCACGTCAAGGGTTCGGACCACTTCGCCTGCCGAATCGGTGATTTCAACGGTCAAATCCGAGGCGTCCGCCGCCAGACCGAAAATAATATCCGAAGGAGACCCTCCGGATATCTCAACCTCGTTAGCGAACGGGGTGGTGTTGACCTGGTTCCCGCTGTACATGTAGTCCGATCCGTAACGTGTATTGGCGAGGTCGAGGACCTGATCGTAAATACTTTGCAGTTGCTCTATGGCACTGTCTTTAGTCAGTTCCTCTGAAGACTGTTGGGAAAGAATACCCTGCACCTCCTCCAGAAACGTATCGACCGCATCCAACGTATTTTCATCCGTCTCTATCCAGGTCTTGGCCAGATCGATATTCGACTTGTACTGCCCGTAGAGTGAAATATTCGCACGATCCAAAAGGATCTGGCTGGCGGCCTGGGGATTGTCCGAGGGTTTGTTGACCTGTTTGCCGGATGCGACAACCGTCTCGGCATCGTTTAGTTTTTCCGACTGCTTCGCTACCCAGCGCATCATATTGTTTGTCATCATTTTGTTTGTCACCCTCATTGGGTCCCTCCGTTTTAAAGAAGTATTTGAATGATCAGATTCCATTTCGGACAAAAACGCCCTTACATGTTAAGGACGGTCTCAAGGATTTCATCCAGGACGCTGATCACCTTGGCGGCTGCCTCATAGGCCATTTGATACAGAACCAGATTCGCCGTCTCCTCATCCAGGGATACGCCAGAGATGGACTCGCGGTAATTATTATAGAAGTCCACCATGCCTGATTGGTATTCATGGGAGGATTCCGTGTTTTCGACTAAAGTGCCGATGGCACTCACCAGCGAACTGTAATATTCCTCAAATGTTGTTGTCCCGCCATCCATCAGGGTTGATTTCTGAAGTGCGGCAATGGCAATCGCATTACTGCTGTCACCGGGCGCGCCGTCTGAGGTTTCGGCCGCCGCCAGAAGACCCGGATCGTCAATGATATCCTGGTTGACCGCCATATCGCCGGCCCCTGTCCCGGTGAAAAGGGATCCTCCGGCATCTCCGTTGATATCGTATCCGGATGTATGAAGCGTGTTCACTTGCTCCATGATCTCTGAGGCCAGTTCATCCAGGTTGTCGAGGTATTCCGGAATCACCTCGTCCCTGACTTCGAGGGCCCCGCCAACTTTTCCTCCTGTCAGGCCCTCCGTGATCACCCGGGCATTGCCCGCCGTATCAACCCAGGTCACATCCTGCAGGCCCGTGGTGGAATTGGTTTCGGTGCCCAGGGACCAGGATTGGGAGCCGCTCACAAGGGGACTGCCATCTGCGAGCTGCACATTGATCTGTCCGCTTTCGCTTTCATAGGTTCCAATCTCAACCAACGCAGAGAGTTTCGTCACTAGGCTGTCGAGGGAGTCTTTGAGCGTGTTTGTGTCCTGGTTACTGTTTTCTGCCTGCAGAATCTGTCGATTCAGGTCCGCAATTTGCTCCGAAATGCCGTTGATCTCCTCCACCATTGCGGCAATATCATCATCAATACCCTCCCGGACTTCCTGGAGGTCCGAATACATGTCATTGAAAACGACGGTCAGGGCCTCGGCCTCGGAAACAAGAATGGACCTTTCCGTTGATCCGGTAGGATCATTTGCCAGATCCTGCCAGGCACAGAAGAATTCGCCCAGGGCCTCATTTAGACCGGAACCTTCGGATTCATCCAAAACCGCTTCCACGCTTTCGAGATATTTCAGATCCACCTCCAGTTCCCCGGATTCCCCGGCAGCCGAATTAAGCTGCTTGAGAACATAGGCATCGCTCACACGCTTAACCTCGCTCGCCTCCACCCCGGTGCCCAAATAGCCATAGGATGAGGAAAGGGTCTGGGTCGTATTGATGTCGACTGTCTGGCGGGAATACCCGTCGGTATTGGCATTGGCGATATTGCTGCCTGTCACGTCAATGGCCACCTGATAGGTTTGCAGCGCGCTTAATGAGGTGTTCATTATTCCCGATAGGGTTGACATGATGCATTTCCTCCTGTTTAATCTGTTTTTTTTCGATCTTTGCCATGTGTTTGCTTTCCGGATAAAATTTCGATGTGGTACTGAGCGGATCACCCCTTCGTGGTTTCAGGCGTTGTTATTGTTCCACGCGCCCCTTCTTATGGGGAGATCCTGAGGGCCCATAGCCCAGAACCAGGGCCTATTTCAGATTCACGACCGTCTGAAGAATCTCACTGCTTACGGAGAATACGCGGGAACAGGCCTGATAGGCCCGCTGGGCCGTGATCAATTTTGACAATTCCGTAGCAAGATCCACATTGGACGTCTCCAGACTGCCACCGCTTACGTTGCCCAACTGACCGGTTCCGGGGACCCCCACAATGGCCTGCCCGGAATTGAGTGTGGCCTCATAAAGGTTGTCTCCAATTTTGTTCAGGCCGCTGTAACTGTTAAAATCGGCCAGCGCGACCTGATACAATGATTGGGTTTCTCCGTTTGAATAGGAGCCGACTATTGTCCCGTTTTCATCAATGGATAAATCGTATAGTTCTCCGGATGCATACCCGTCCTGCTCCTGACTATACAGGGCACTGGTGCCGGCATACTGGGTCAGGGTTCCATTGGTATCGCCGGTGTTATCGTAGATATCCCAGGTGATGGTCTGGGTTGGGTCGGCACCGTTGGTAAGTTCCAGGGTGAATTCCGGGTCCGCGCCCGATACAAGGGCGCCATCATCGTCAAAGGTGATGGTGCCGCCGGTATCACCGGTCAATGTTCCGTATGTGGACGGTATTTCCGCCGTCCAGGTCCATTCATTGGCCGTTGCCGATTTGGTGTAGGCGATGGTCACGGAGATCTCGTTTCCCAGCGAATCGTAAACGGTTGTCGTGGTCGAAAATGTTTCTGCTTCTTCTGTTCCGGAATCGAGATTCAAGGTCGTAGACATTTCTGTGGTAGCGGACGGCGGAAAGGCATCGTAAGAGATCTCGATATCCTCCAGTGCACCCAGGTTGCCCTCTTCGTCAATCTCGTAACCCTGTACTGCCAATCCGTTTGAGGTGACAAGTGTCCCGCTGCTGTCAAACTCGAGCCCGCCATCACGGGTATAGTAAGAGAGGTCGATTTCCTGATCTTCTACGATGAAAAAACCCGATCCGTTAATGGCAAGATCCGTTGAGCTGCCGGTTGTCGATATGATCCCCTGATTCCATACCTCTGAAATACTCTGCACCTCAACCCCGGCTCCCACACTATCTCCCGATGCACTGGAAAGGGCAGTACTCAGGACATCGGCGAAAGCGATATCGCTGGATTTGTATCCGGTGGTTTCAACATTAGCGATGTTGTCGCTTACAACGGATAATTGTTCGGTAAAAGCGTTCATTCCGCTCACGCTTGTATATAAAGAACCAATCATGGCTTCTACTCCTCTCTTTTGTGCTTGCGGTTTATATTCAAAGCACAGCCATCCGGTCTTCTTGTTGCTTTTCGGCTACGCCTGATGCACTGCGGTGACGTCTCCGTAGGCAATCTGCCCGCTGGCTGTTGTCAAATAGGCACCTCCATCCCGGTAAACAACACCGCTAACTTCTGATGTGGAAAAAGTAGACACTTCAACGTCGTCGCCATTGGAATCATAGGCCGCAACCTCAAAGGTATAAGCACCGTCAGGAAGGCTGTCCCCGTCATTGTCCTTGCCGTCCCAGGCCAGGGAATTTTCCCCGGCCTCCAACTCCTCTAGCCCTATCCTTCTAACCTCTTCGCCTTGGTCATTATAGATTGCTATTTCAACTTGACCGGCGTCGTTGGCCAGTTCAAAACTCAAGTCACCGGCATCGCCGTCTGTTATGGACACGTCATCGCCTGAAACGCTGACGGTTTTCCCGATGCACTCCAGAGCCAGGCCATTGTTGATTGATGAATTGTAGAGATTAAGATTTTCCAGGTAGTCATTGGTGGCCTCTGCTTCCTCCAATTGGCTCAGATTGCACAGCTCTGCAGTCATTTCATCGGTATCCATGGGATCCAGAGGGTCCTGGTTTTGTAGTTGAACCAGAAGGAGTGTCAAAAACTCCTCTGAACCTATTGCGGTGGCGGAATCCGAAGTTGAAGTAGAACTGGAGGTCTCCACCAGGCTAGTGCCTAACAAAGTAGTTGAATCAATTGCGCTGACAGACATTTCCTGTCCCCCTTTTCTAAATGTTTTGGACTTTGAATAAGGGTTTCCCTATGAACATTCCTGCCTCGGGCGCCGTTGCCGTTTCGGAAAAATCCGCCAATGAGGCAGACTTTCCGGACCGGCATTAGGCGCACAACGCTCGGCATCCATTGAAAGATTACTGTAAGTAACTGAATTCTTAATGATAAAATGGAAAATGGGAGAGGCTCTTGACAACGAAGGTAGTTGAAATTAAATTGAGGATAGAGTGTGTCAAATGGCCACTCGCCCCGCAAAGCCAGACGTTCCGACCCGCCAGTCAACGCGTTTGGCTTTGCGCTTTATTCCCTTTGATGATTATCCTATTTCATTTCTCTCCTCCTGTCTTAATGTTTTTCAATACAATCGTTTGGTTTGCTTCTACCTCAGTGCAACGAATATGCCAGAATGCTTTTTATCCAACTGAAGTACTTTTCAGGATATTCCAACTTAAGTTACAAACAAATATGTGCTAAGCCCCTTCCAGTCTCACTGTTCAAATATCCATTTGAAACCTGAAAATGATTTAATTTGATTTAATTATCGAACGCGCCCTATTCCTGTTCTCGTTGATCATGGGGGTTCTCACAGTTTCAATTCGAAGCATTGGGTGAGAAGGCAAACCCTTTGAATTAACTCTCCCCGCTGCAAGCATCAAGGCATTGCCGGTAAAAAATGATCTTGTCTCCTTTGCCCCTCCATTTAAAAATTGTAACTTATTCACCCCATTTAAGAAGAGCATTAGTCGCAAATCGCCCTGGTGCATGAGCGTGTGGCGGGCAAGATGTAGTTAATGGCAGACTCCAATAGCTAGGAAATATTTTCCCAGAAGCCGGAAAAAGCCACCTCTATTCTATCTTTTGTATCAATATTATTTAAACGATTTTGTACCATCTTCACCGACACGCCACATCACCGTTGAGGGTTCCTGTCCCAGGCACCTGTATACTGAAGCTTACTCCCTCAGATATCAATGACCAGAGACTGACTCTGAGAGACCCAAAAGCGGGAGAGACCAGGAATGAATCTTCACCCCATAGAGGCTCTCTGACAACTCAATGCCTAAATCAGTGAAAAAGGCATTCAAATGAACTACCCCTCAGCAGAGCTCCGAGGTATCAAAAAGGGTTTTTCATTTAATTTCGATGCAGAGCATCGATGAATTCTTATGATTAAATCGCCGAATTTTCCGTTAAAGTATGAGGCTGCGAGGAAAATCGTTGCCAAAGCAGGTAGTGTCGTGGGCATTCATCTCAGACCACATGATCTGAGGCGTCATGCAGCCACCTATGCAAGTCGCTCCGGCGTGCCCATAGAGATCGTCTCGAAGGTCATATTACGCCATTCGAATCTTTCAACGACCGAACGATATCTTGGGAAGGTAAGCGATGTGGAGGCCATGAAATGGATCGATAATCTGTATGCCTAGCCTAACTTTACGTTTTAAGGATAGTCGTTAGTCAAATCCCCTGACGGCGGGTGTCAAGGGAGTTGTCACCTGAAACTGTCCTATGCTGCTTTTAACATGATGGTCTGGGTATCGCCTTTTTTCTCCGGGTTGAGCCGGACTGTGCGTACCGGTTCCCAGTTGCGAGTTTTTCCAGACCACCGATTCGGGTTGCGATGTTTTGCCGCTTCATAAACCAAGTGCCTTCCGGCGAGGATCTCTTCCTCCTGACCGTAGTGTCTTTCATCAGGGGTGACAAACCGGATGGCACTGTGTAGATGCA
>Ga0272442_10000101_pt1 | contig 136021 bp, 86 predicted proteins | sample SSMForm2O_FD_200262 | JGI IMG/M metagenome (GOLD analysis project Ga0272442, IMG submission 200262) | Marine sediment archaeal communities from Little Sippewissett salt marsh, Falmouth, MA, United States - SSM-Form-2O | ecosystem: Environmental > Aquatic > Marine > Wetlands > Sediment ... | reverse complement strand
GCGTCTACACTCTGTCACGGCGGATGTCCCCCTTGCTGGCCAGCGATCTTCCGGAGTTCACTGGCATACAAGCAAACCACGGGCCATCCGCCTCTTGTTTTGACAAAAGACCGTGAAACATCCGGGTCCAATGTTCGACAGCACTTCGCGGACCCCGTACCCTTGATCTCAATTGCTGAAGGCTTGTCCACCGCATTGGGCTCAACGGGCGGGCCGCCAAGCCATTCTGAAACGAAGTTGCGCAAGTCTTTCATCTGTGCGCCAACCACGCCCAACAGGCCGCCCGTCCAAGTGCCGTAGGCTTGGTGACCATCCATTCTGTACACGTGTGAAGGAAAGGTCCGTAAGGTGTACACGGGGTTCTGCGCGCCGTATTCCTGGCCGAGCCGCTGGAAATACGAGCCCTCCAGCAGGAACTTCTTCTCCCCTCTACACGCCAAGACTACTCGCGAGTATCGACTGTCCTTCTTCGCTGCTGCAAACTGCAGGAGACATCTCATGACATCAATGGGCGCCTTGTTTCGGCAGGAAGTGATGTCAAACACGATTGCGGAGAAGCCGATGTAGCCTTCGTAGTACACGGATACTTCGATCCTGCTGTTTCGCGCGTCGCTCTCAAGAACTTCGTTCATCTGCGACTGGAGCTGCATGTGATTCAGAGTGCAGCGCGCAATGAAGACAAGCAGCACAGACAGTATCAGAAGACCAGCAACCGTGTTGAGCAGTTTCCTCCACAGCGGCATGCCAGTCGGCTTCACGCTCGACTGAGCGGGCACGGGTTCAGAGGGTGCGGTCGGAGTCGGAGGAGTCTCTCTTGCCCTTTGCCTCTTGATGCGCTCTGTTTCCTTCTCTCGCGCCTTGCGGTCCTTTTCCTCCGCCCTCTGGAGCCGCTGCCGGGTCTTCTCCAGTTGTCTTTGTGTCTTGGTCTTGATCTTCCGAGCCTTCGCTGCTGCCTTGACCACGGCCACGCAATTGGGGCATACGGTCACCCCCCCGACCCTGCGGGCGGCTTGGCTTGAGAGCTTCCGCCCGCAGTGACCACAATGGATTAGCTCTGGCATGTCCGTACCTCGAAGCAGGCCGATGAGTCATACCCAGCTGTCAAGAGAAGCCCCGCCAGCGTTAGCCCCTGAGTCTGTGCCCTCTCGCGCTTTCGCAGCTGTTGCTCTGCCTTAACTCGCCTGCGTTGAGCATCAACACAGCCAGGGCATACGACCTCCCCGCCCACATTTCTGGCCGCTTCACTCGAAACACGCCGACCGCAATACGCGCAGCCGATCAACTCTGGCATGGCCGTTCCTCCATGCTTGCCGGTCATCGATATGCACAGATGCCAAGCGAGACCCCACCGGCGCTCAGGGCCTATGTGCGCCTAGACAATATCAGGACGAAGAAACACAGTCAACGCTTGGCCGCTGAAATCCCTGCAGTAAGAGGGCCGCGAACGCACTACGGGCGAGTATAGTATCTACGTCCGGACGTGAAGCCCCCGGGGGGAGGGTTCGGCTTTGCCAGCATGGGGTCCCCCGGCCCCCGATCTCGCGTTCTCGCGCATTCTGTGGCGACTAGGAGCCTGTCGGAAAACCTCCCGCAAAAACACGCATCCCCCTGTTTAGCAGCGCGTTACGCAAATTATGCCACAAGGGCGTAGTCGTTACTGCGTAAAGGGTTGCGCGACTTGACGACGAGTACTCCGACAGGCTCCTAGAGGGCGGTCATGCGCCTGCTGCCTACTTCCCTGCCGCCTTGACTATGGCCAAGACCTTGGCCCGGACTTCGGCGGGCAGCGTCGGCCATGCCGCGGCTACCTCTTCGAACCCGTCGGCGTTATGTTCATGTTGTGCTTCTGTTGTGTTCCCCGCGCCGCCGGAAGGTAACTGACCCTTGCACCCCTCGCGCCGGGATTCGACATACCCCGCCAACGTATCCTCGGACGGGTCGCCGGGTTCTGCACATTCGCCGCCGGTACTTGGCTCCTGTGCGCCGCATTCGGACAATGGCGTCGCTGGGTTCGATTCCCACCCCGGGCACCAGATCTGGACGCATGAGTCGCCCTCTATCGCCCGAATACGCTTCCTCATCGCGTGGATCAGCTGCTGCGGCGCGACTTGACTTCCGGGGGGGGGGCTTCCGGGGAAAGCTGCGGGAAGCCGCGACGGCAACCGTCCCGGAAGCGCCGGAAGTCCGCGTGGCAATCACTGCTGCCGGACATCAAATGCAAATATGCGGACCTGTTCGGCGCCCCAGGACTCCTCGGGAACGAGGCGAATACTCCCGGTCCGCAACTTGAGCGGCACGCGCACACACCTCTGATAGTTGTTCGATTCGGTGAAGACGGTCCGCCAGCGTCCGTCTTCGCCCTGTGATTCAATCCGAAACCTTCTCGTGATAGTGTCCGGAACGGCCCAGGGAGCGCTGTTTCGCTGGTAGCAGCAACACATGTTCTTGAAGTTGCGGTTCAGATCGCTGTCGCAGACGATCCGCGCCTCCTGCACGCTTGTCTCAGCGGGAAACGTATAGGTGATGGCGGAGCCTTTCGGGCCGCACCAGCTGTTGGAGGTATCACCGATCGGACGGTCAATACCGCTACGCAACTGCTCCACGTCGCCTGTATCACATGAGAGTCGTGCACTGAGTGAGATCGCGGGCACATCTCGAGTATGCCACGGCAGCCAGCAATCATCTTCCATGAGTGTCTGCTGCAACTCATGAATCCGATGCTCGCGCACTTCACGCGGTGTCATGCCCCCCTGAATGGCTATTGCGGCCGCAGTTCCCACGGCCTGCCCCATCAGCGACGTGGTTGCCATGACACGGGTGGAACTCAGCGCTGCATGGGTTGCGCTATGGCAGCGACCTGCGCAGAAGAGATTCCTGATGTTGCGCGAATAGAGGGAACCATAGGGGATCCCGTATGGAGAAGGGGCGGGGTGGAAGATTGTCCCTGCTTCCGGGTGATAGAATCCCGCCGGGAAATGGTCGTCCATGGTCCAACCGCCGTAGGCGACAAGATCAGCGAAGCGCCCCTCCGCTTCCACATCGTTCTGACTGAGCACGTGATCGCCCAGGTATCGTCTGCTCTCGCGTTTGCCCGGCAAGAAGCCCTGCCAGTCGAGCGCCCAGTTGGTCATTTCCTCGCGCTTGGGAGAGTAATTCTTGACGTAGTCCCATACGCCGAATGCGATCTTCAGGAGCTCTTCACGCAGCCTCTCCGTGTCGTGAATACTGTCATCTTCACCGCCAACTTCCATCCACCAGAAGTTGGTTGCGTGCACGTTGCAGTTGCGGTTGCGCAGGTCTTCGGGCTTTGTGAAGCGGTAGGCCCAGCGGGGCGCAATGAACGGCTGAGCCGTTTCATGTTCGCGCGCCTGAAGTAGACAGCTCATGCCCATAGTCCTGAGGTCGGCCTTCTCTGGTGCAATGCTCTCGTTGAATTCAGCGCGAGCCTCGCGACCGATGCGGAATTCCGCACCGGCCAGGGGCGCGAGAATACCGTCTCCGGAACAGTCCGCGAAGAGCCTGGCGCTAATTGTGTGCAACGTTTCGGTCGTGAGTTGCCAGCCTGTGACGGACTCAATACGACCCTCCTCTACTTCGCAGCTGTTGACGGTGCAATTGAGAAACAGTGTCACGCCATCCTGATACTGCGTTGCACCATAGGTCACGCTATCCCAGATGGAGTAGTTCGGCTGGCGGTTGCGGTAGTGGTTCTCGAGCAGCAATTCCTCAAGGATTCCGGTTTCCCGGGTGTTCCTGCCGTGGGCACCGCAGATATGCATGCGGATTTCGCTCGAAGCGTTACCCCCCAGGACCGGCCGGTCCTGGACAAGGGCGACTTTCGCTCCGTGTCGCGCAGCAGCGATAGCGGCGATGAGTCCAGCCATCCCGCCGCCGACTACGCAGAAGTCGAATTCGTGTGTCTCTCGCCTCATTGTATCCCCGATCCTTCCAGGCCAACGCCTGCAACGAGGCGCGTCCTGGTGCTTCCGCTCTCAAATGCTGCCGGCCTTTTCACACGCCTTTACAGTGATAGCAGTCAAACCTGCAGAACGCAAGACTACGGATCCACAGGAGGCCACGGATGGCTGTATCTACCTGTCTGTTGGCCACAGGCCTTTCGCAGGAAGACCGCATCCGTGGCTGAGCGGGCCAGCCGGGACTGGCCTGATTCGCCGGAGCTCCGGCGGGCGACGCGGAAAACAGGCTATATCAATATCGCGGCCAACTGCTTCAGATCACGCTGCATGTTGTCAAACACCGGGATGTCGGTAAAGGCCGCGAGTTCGCGAATTCCCAGGGGCGACCCGGAACAGACTCCGGATATCGCGTCGGGCACCAGGTCGAAGTCGTCCCGAAGAACCTTGAGCCCACCCAGCGCGCCGAAGGCATCGCCGGCCGCGAAGATCAGCTTGTGGATCCGCGAGCGCACGACGTCGGAACGCAGCAGCATTGCGGTCTCGCGCTGCAGCAGGCCGTCGGCGATCTCCACGACCCAGAAGTTGCGGGGATTGTTCGCGTACTTGAGGTCGAGCGTGTTGAACACGTGCAGCAACTCGGCCTCTTCCAGCAGGTAGGTGGAGGGATAGCCCAGGTAGGTGAAGTCGTTGACCGGCCGCGCGCCGGAGTCCTCCATCAAGAGAATATCCTTGAGGCTGGCGGTACCGGTGACCTTCGACCCCCTGACGTTGTGGCCCATCGCCGCCAGCGCCCAGCAGCAGGCCGCGGCAGACATGCTCTTGCCCGAGTTCATCGAGGTGCCCACCACCAGGACCATGCGCGCCCGCCGGGCGGTCTTGCTGGTCCGCGACGGGATCACGCGGGGATACTTGCGCGTGTTCAGCACTTCCCCGTTCCGATCGCACACGTAACCCTTCAACCGCACCCTGGTTGGGTCCTTGACCTTGGCATTCCGGCAACGAACCTCGCCGACAATCCCGGAGCGCGCCAGGAGGTCGACATCCCTCCGGAAGCTGCCGGGCACCACGCCCTCGTAATAGTCGGGAGCGTAGCGATTGCCGAAGACGAAGACCGAGTTCGACCCCGCTCCGATGACGTGAATCCGTCCCTGCTGGTTCTCCAGCTGCGAGTGCTGGCCCAGGTAGGCTACCGAGCCGTAGACCAGGTCTCCCACCTGCGGTTCCGTCTCGAGGCTCTCGAAGAACCGCACCTGCTTGCGGCTCACGGTGAAGGCCGCGCTGGGCAGGATGAACCCGGGGCGCACTTTCCTGTGGCCAGCCAAGACCAGCCTCACAAACCGCAGCGCTCGTCAACGGCCCCGCAACGCGGGACAGCCTTCACAGGCTGGTAACCGTTGTGGGGGCCCGCGCCGACGCGCAGGTCCACCGCACCGTTGTCCAACTCGCAACGAGGCGATACCCACTCGAATCCCGCTCGAGGCAGTTTGACGAACGTCGGCACGTTCATCGACATGCACCGCAGCGCACCGCCGTGCTGTATGAGGCTCTCCGCGAATATGCCCACGACCTTTCTCCCCGGCATCAGCCTGGAGTACAGATCCAGGACCTCCTTGCGCACCTTGAGATCGTCGTTGGGATATACGGGCACCAGCACGACGTCATTGGCAATGATGATGTTCGTGTAGGTGCGAAAGACCCCGTCGCTGCAGTTGCCCAGCGGCACGCGCCAGACCTTCATGGGCCCGCGCGAGGTCTTCTCCCGGGAAAGCTGCTCGGCCGCTGCGTCCAGCGCCAGCGCATTTTCGGGATCCACCCCGGACACGGCGCGGGACACCACCACGACGTCGGGGGCCAGGAACGCCATGAACATGTCCACGTGTTCGGTCTCCACCCACTGCGGGGGACGCAGGTGCACCCATCTGGCGAAGCCGAATTCGTCGCGCAGGGAGTCCGCCACCGTTTCCCGGCTGGTCGGCGCGTCGCCGTTCACTATCGCGCTGGTCGTCACGCACAGGCCCTCTCCGTTGGTCAGCAGATTGCCGCCCTCGACCGCGAGCGGCGAGATGATGCGCGGTACTCTCAGAATGCGGGCGATCTCGGTCGGCACAGTCTCGTCGCCGGTCGAACAGCGTGCGCTGCGATCGGAATCCACCACCGCCGCGCCACCGCCTTCGGTCCTCACGAAGAGGGGCCCGTAGTCCCTGATCCAGACGGTCTGCTGCGGAACCTGCACGAAGGCCACCGCCCCCTTGGGAATGCCGGATTCGGCCAGGAGTTCCTCCGACCGAAGCCTGACCATGTTGCTCGACACGAGCCCAACGAGCTTTATGTGGCGGTGCGCGGCGGCCACCAGATCGGCAAATGTCTGCGCGTGCTCCTCCACCAGTTCGTCGCAGGCCAGCAGGAGCGCCGCCTGTGGTTCAAACTCCCCGGCCATGCCCGAGACAGGCCGGCCGAGGTCTCCCCACATCCTTTCGGCGGCGCTCCACTCTGGAGAGATCCGTGCTTCGCCCGCGTTCTCGAGCGCGCTTGTGTTTTCGAAGTAGGACCGCCCGCGGCCCCCTTCGCCCAGAAGCATCGCCAGGGCCGCCAAAGCCATCAGCAATGCCACGGCAAGCAGGAGACCGCTGTACCACGCTACGCGGACCGCAGGTCTCTCCTCTGAGTCTATTCTCTTCATTGCTGCTCCCGGGTGACAATCAGCGATGACAGCCCAACCTCTTCGGTGCCAACCGGCAGAAGATGACCTCGGAGGTCCAGAATCCTGGAGCAGCTTTTGTCTCCGCCCCCTTCCGGGCCCTTGCCGCAGCAGCGGCAGCGCCACCTCCTGCCGCCTCCGCCGTGCAGCGCAGCTTCACGGACTTATTGGCCTTCATCTGACTGACCCCTCGGTCTCGAGCGTCTGAGCCAGGGTTTGACGACCGGCCTGGCTCGGAAGCAACGCACGCGACGAACAGCAGCAACAAGCCCGTGCTTCTTGTCAGTCGCTCTACGTCCCATTTCGAAGGCTCCTGGCCACGACGCAAAAGGAATCAACCGGGAGCAGCGAGGGGGCTGCAGGATCCTGCCCGGCGCGCGCCGGGAGGCACCCAGCGCAAGCTAGAACTGCTCCCGGTTGCGGTTCAGCCTCTGGCACGCGCGCGCATCATCTCCTTGGCCTTCACGCGCTTCTTCTTGCCCTTCTTCTCGGGCCGCTCGGACTCGCTTCTGCCCTTTCTGGAAGACATGCCGGACCTCCGTTTCAGCTCAGTAAGCCATTGCCACGCTTATTCCACCACTACAGCGACAGCAGCAGCAACGCGCAAACCGTGCCAGACACGGAATCACTTCTCAGCATTCGCCTACGCGCCTCATCACCAACCACTTACGAACACAGGTTCCCTTCAAACCGTTTTTCGCCAAGGAGCCTTGACCTCCGATGCGTTCGGGTGTATTACACCCTGTCGAGCCCATAAAGGAGGTTGGACACCTGATGCTGGCCAGGATAGTGATCGCCGTCTCAGAACCTGCTCTCCGCAAGAAACTCCGCAAGGCAGTTGTCGCCGCCGGAGGCGTGGCCGATTCCGTGCGCGAGGGCGAGGGGCTCTGGCAACGACTGGCGCGCGAGAGCGCCGACGTGATACTGGTCGACCGCGACATGATACCCCACCCTGCCGCCGAGACCCTCGGCACCCTGCACCAGTTGCCCGAGTCACCCGAGATCGTTGTCATCAGCGATGCGGAAGACGCCAAGCGGAGGGCCAGCTTCCTGGCTGTAGGCTGCAGCGCCGTCGTCAACCCCGAGCTGCGAGTGGAAGATATCAGCGAAGTGCTCGGCGCGCTTATAGCCAAGCGCTCCGAAGCAGTCGAGCAGTCCCTCGCGATCCGCACCCTGGACGAGCCGCAACTGAGCGACTTCGTTTCCGTCAGTCCTGCCATGCAACGCTTCATGGGCGTGGTCCAAAGGGTCGTTGCCGGTAAGAGCTCGCTGCTCATCCTCGGGGAGACCGGCGCCGGCAAGGAGCGCTTGGCACGTGCGGTACACGCCGGCAGCCCCCGTGCGTCCGGCCCGTTCGTGGCAGTGAATTGCGGGGCCCTGCCCGAAGGCCTGCTGGAAAGCGAGCTGTTCGGCCACGAGAAGGGGGCCTTCACCGGCGCCACGCGCAGTCGCAAGGGATGTTTCGAGCTCGCGCACCGCGGGACTATCTTCCTCGACGAGATCGGCGATATGCCCCTCCACCTCCAGGTGAAGCTACTGCGGGTGCTTCAGGACCGTTCGGTCCAGAGAGTCGGCGGCGAAAGGTCCCTTCCGGTCGACGTTCGCATCATGGCCGCCAGCAACCGCGAACTGGCGGTCGACGTCGAGGACGGCAGCTTCCGCCGCGACCTCTACTACAGACTGGGGGTAGTCACTCTGACCATCCCGCCCCTTCGGGAGCGCCGCGAAGACATCCCCACGCTGGTGGAAAGCTACGTGAACTACCTGCGCCCTAAGATAAACGTGGACGTGACCTCGGTCTCGCCCGAGGCCGTCGAGGCACTGCGAACCTACTCGTGGCCCGGCAACGTACGCGAACTGGTCAACGTCGTGGAGCGGGCGATGCTGCTCTGCGGGAGCGACGAGATCGACCTCGCCGACCTTCCGGAAGAAGTCAGCGGAAGACACGACCTGGCCAATGACCTGCCGGACAGCCCGGAGTCGGGGGCAGCGGCGCTGGCTCTCCCCGCCGGCTGGCAGCACAGGCCCTGGAAAGAGGTGCGCGCGGAGGTCCTCGAACGCCTCGAACGCGTGTATCTTGCGAGCCTGCTGAAAGCCACCGGCGGCCGCGTGGGCGAGACTGCCAGGCTTGCCGGGATGGATTCCCGCTCGCTCTACGAGAAGATGAAAATGCTTCACCTTCGCAAGGAAGCCTTCCGGAAGGCCTGACGCCCGCCCGCCCGGGCGCCGCTTTTTCGGGTGGATTTTGCGCGTCCGGCAGCCCGGTTCAGGGTATATTCATACGGCCGTTCCTGTCGTGGCCGCCGCGCTCCGGAGCGTGATCTCCAACGGCGGGCTCACTACGGCCGCGGAGGGTGCCCGCCCACCTATACTCCCCGACATCTTTGCTGGCGCGGCCCGCGGCACGGCGGATTCCTTCGCTGATGCCCCGCGGGACGCGGGTATCGCCGCTGTTGGCCGGCGCCGACCGCGGTGAATGGACCATGCAGTGTCGCGGAGCGGCAGGCGGAAGCCCGCGAAGATGAATTGGGAGGATGAGGCGATGTTGATGTTCAGGAAGACGGCTCTGGCTGCAGCCATGCTGCTGGTCTGCTGCGCCGCGTTCGCGGCGGAAGACGGCGAGGGAGAAGCCCCGGTTCCCAAACCGAAGAAGGCCCGAAAGGTGCGCAAGCCCCGCGGACGCGCACCCAAGGCCCGGCTGGTCGCCCCCAAGCCCTTGGTGACTTCGTGCCCCGTCTTCAGCCGGCTCGCGTTGAGCGAAGATCAGCTGGCCAAGGTCAAGCCCCTTGACGAGGAGTTGTCCAAGAAGTTCGAAGAACTCAAGGCGGCTGCGGGCAAGGACCGCAAGAAGCAGGCAGAGGCTGCCGCCAGCCTCAAGACCCTTGTGGACAACGCCAGGAAGAAGGTGGTCGAGCTTCTGACCGAAGACCAGAAGAAGAAGAACGAAGAGGGCCTCAAGATCATGGCCGAATTCCGCAAAGGGATGAAGGAGACCAGGACGGCCTACAACAAGGCGCTCAAGGCCGCGCGCAAGAACAAGGCCAAGCGCACCCTGGCGCTGAAAGCCTTCAACACCAAGAAGAAGGAGTTGATCGCAGCCAGAGACAAGGCGCTCGAGGAGAAGGTCGGCAAGGCCCCCGAAGCCGCCGCCGGACCCGTCGAGTAGAGCCAAACTCCCGGATCAAGACCGGGAGGACTCCCCGGGGCGCGGGGCGAGCCGGCGCGCTCCCCCGCGCCCACTCATGCCGGGCCGCCGCAGGCCTCCTCGAGGCCGTGCCGCTGGCAGGCCGCTGAAGAACGGCCTGCTACGTCCGCGGCACTGTCAGTCCCGACAGGATCTCCGGGGTGATTTCCTTGCCCAGCAGGAAGAACTTGCGGTCGGGGTGCCACAGGACCGTGCGACCGTCGCGGTGGGTCACGCTGGGGTAGACGCCCAGGTCGGTCCGCCTCCTCGGGCCCAGGCCGACGCCGTCGTGGGTCATCAGCTGCTTCGATTCGCTGAACCACACGGGCTGCTCGGCGTCGGGGCGGAACTCACCCAGCGCGACATAGACGGGCCAGCGGTTGTTGGTGCAGTCGTCGTATTCCAGCCGGTCCTTGCGCAGGTGGTTAATAAGGAAGTAGCGTCCTTCTTCGGCAAGCGGGTAGATCGGGCAGCAGCATATCGGTTCCTCGATGACTGCGCCGTGATCCTTCCGCAGCATGGGGCGCGGACTGCACCAGGTCTCCCCCCGGTCCTCGGAAAGGCTGTACCAGATGTATCCCGTCATGGTCCGCATTACGCAGAAGAGTCTTTCGTCTGGCAGCCGAACGATGCTCGGTTCCTGGGCCACGACGTTGAGCGGATCGCGGAAGTAGGGGACCTTGAGCGCCTTTTCGCCCCACGCGAACCAGGAGATGGCCAGATCCTTCACCGCCGGATCCTCGTCCACGTTATCGAAGCGCATGAACTCGATCAGGGAATCCGTGGACCAGCCGCGGTTGCGGCCGTCGGGAAAGGTGTCGAGCGGGCGGCGCCGTTCGGGGCTCACCCAGCGGGTGTAGCCGACCAGGTACTTCTCGCCGGCGATCCGGTCGGGACGTTGCCAGACGATCCAGTTTCCCGGCATCTCCGGGTCCGGGTGATCGTAGATACTGCGGGGCATGGGAACGGTCTCGGGTTCGGACCAGGTCTTTCCGTTGTCGTCGCTGAACCGGCCGTCCATCGTACCGGTCATCTGGTGGTGGAAGTCGATCTTGTCCTTTCCCCGGTACTGGTTCCACAGGACGTAGATCCGCCCGGAACGGGAGACCAGCGGGAATCCCCAGCTTGCCTGCAGCTCATGCCCACTGTCCTTGTCCCACGTACCGGCGAGGATCATCGGCTCGGTCCAGGTAACGCCCGCGTCGTCCGAGCGCGCGAACATGATGCGGTGGTCACCGAAGCCCTCAGTCGTGCTCTGGGTCCAGACCGCCATGAGCGATCCGTCCGGCCCGTCGAAGACGAGGAAGTGCTCGTTGCCCCCGTCACGGGTTTCCTCCCCGCTCGTGCTCTTGGGCCTGTAGACCACGTAATCCGGTTGGGTCCGCTTGATCTCTACCGCGAGGTCCAGCTCCTGATCCGTCACAACACTTCCTCCTGGCTTGCCAATCTCCCGCCGGGTATGAATCCACGGCACGCTCCGCGTGCGTGCCTCCCGCCGAATGAACAACTACCCCAGAGTACAACGCTGAGGGTCGAGAGTACCGCGCAATATGAGGACATGGATGCGACAATACGGACACGCTCACGTTGAGGGCAACAACCGTCTCGACACACCGGTCCAGCAGTTGACGCGGAAAGGACCACATTGGGAAGGTTGATCCTCTCCTGCGTTCCAGCCCCACTGCTCGAATGCTCAACCTGTACCCCGGAACACTCATTCAACGGCCTGCTAGCCGGCAAAGGAAGTCGCACAGTTGGACGGTTCACGGTTGACCGGCACCTTCCCGCGAATATGCTGGGACCCCATGATTGAACCGGGCCGCTACCATCTGGCCGGCGTTGCGGGCGTTGGGATGAGTGCCCTCGCCAGGGCGCTGGTGTCCGTGGGCTGCGAAGTGAGCGGCTCCGATCGTTTCCGCGACCGGGGAGAGGGCCTCGAAGTCCTCGATAAGCTCGCCGGGGGCGGCGTGAAGGTCTTGCCGCAGGACGGCAGCGGGATTTCGAGCGGCACGGCCGGGTTGGTGGTGAGCACCGCCATCGAGGGCGACAATCCGGACATTGCCGCGGCACGCAGACTCGGCGTCCCCGTTCTTCACCGTGCCGACGTGCTCGCCCGCATGGTCGAGGACCGCGAAGTGCTCGCCGTAGCCGGCACTTCCGGCAAGAGCACGGTCACCGGCATGATCGGCTTCGTCCTCGAGCAACTCGGCGCGGATCCCTTCGTGATCAACGGGGCCCCGGTCCTGAACTGGATTAGCGAGACCGAAGTCGGCAACGTGCGCCCGGGGCGGTCCAGGTGGTGCGTCATCGAGGTCGACGAGAGCGACCGCTCCCTGCTGGGGTTCCGGCCGGCCTGGGCGGTGATAACCAACGTGTCCGCGGATCACTTCCCGCTGGCCGAAAGCGAAGAGCTCTTCCGGGAGTTCTCAACGCGGGTGACCGGCGATGTCATCCGCGGAGAAACCGGGGCGTTCGACCCGCAACTCGAGGCCGGCGGCAGCCGCTTCGAGTACCAGGGCGCTTCGTTCACACTGAAGATCCCCGGGCTGCACAACGCCCGCAACGCCCGCAGCGCCGCGGCGATGTGCTGCCGGATCGGTTTCGAGCCGGCCGACGTCGCGGGGGCGCTCGTCGGGTTCAGGGGCATTCACCGGCGGCTCGAGGTCCTCGGCCGCAGAGGGGGCATCCTGGTGCTCGACGACTTCGCCCACAACCCCGCGAAGATCCGGGCCACGTGGGAGACGCTCTCCCCCTATCACGACAGGGTGTTGGCGGTCTGGCGGCCGCATGGGTACGGACCGCTCGCGAGCATGATGCAGGACCTGGTCGACGTATTCCGCAATGTCTGCAGACCCGACGACTTCCTGGCGGTCCTGCCGGTCTTCGATGCCGGCGGCACCGCCAACCGTTCGGTCCGGTCCGAGATGCTCGTCGAGAGGCTGGTCGCTCAAGGCCTGGGGGCCGCCGCCGTAGAGAACTACGCGGCGGCCCGGCGCGCCATTTGCGCCAGGGCCGCACCCGGCTCCGCAGTCGTAACCATGGGGGCCCGCGACCCCTACCTCCCGGAGCTGGCACGCATGCTTCTGGAAGGGGTCGGTTAACGGCCCGGAGTAAGGCGGCCCAGAGGCCAGGTCGGCCGGTCAGCGTGTTCCCCGAGCCCGGGCGAGAGCGCCGGGTCCGCTCGAAGCGCCGCAAGGTCAAGGTCCCTGCCCAGTTGCCGGAAGCGAGCAGGCCGTTGAAGAAGTCCGTGAGCTGCGAAGCTTGAGAAAGGAGAAAGGAGAGAGTAGACCGCCCTTCGACACGAGCTCAGGGCCTCTCTATGGAAAAGCCTTGAGCGCAGTCGAAAGGCAGGAGAAGCAAGCCCCCGCAATCTCGCGCCTTGCGCTCAGCCATGTTAGAAATTCCACGGCTCTCCTTTCGCCTTTCTCCTTTCTCCTGCTCTGCAGGCCGTCTTTCAACGGCCTGCTGGACCCTTCGCGGCGCTAATGTCCGCATAGTCATACGAATGTCCATGGATTTTACCCATCGGAAGCCTCGAAACGCTGTATTCAATCTGTAGCAGGTCCGCACCAGACAGCATACCCCGGGGCGGGATTGACCCGGAAGCGGGCCGCGGAAAGGATCGCCCTAAGATGGGCGCAACCAAGAATCCTGAGAGGAGTAGACCGATACCTTTGCGCACGCTCCACGACGAGGTCCTGTTCTGAAACAGCCTCTTGGATCCGACGATCAGATTCTGTGCAAGTAGGGAGCAGGCCCATACCATGACCTCACCGAGTGTTTTCCGCGTCTGCCCGGCCGTACTGGTGTGCTGCCTCTTGCTTTATCAATCTGCCAATGCCGCTGGCGTGCGCAATCCGTACGTGTTCCCGGGTCCGGACAAAGAGAAGGACTGGCGCGCGTTCGAAAACGGCAGCCTGGGGGTTAGCGTGGGGAAGGGGGATCGCCGGGCACTACCGAAACACTACAACTATCAGGAGGGATTGACCCGATTCAGATTGAACAGAGATGTCTATCTGGAGACGGTCACTGTCGCGCGAGAAAGGGAGGGCGACCCCAGTGAGCACATCATCACGCGCCGTTCCAGGGACGGGGGTAGGACTTGGACCGGCTGGACGGATCTGGAGCCCGAAGGACCACCCATGAGTCAGTACGGCTGGTTCATTCGCCACCCTCGAACAGGGCGAGTGTACTACGTCTACAACATGGGCTACGACCGCGCCCTGCCCTTGCTACCTGGCGGAGAACGGTATAGGGCCGCTCCGGACCGAGGTAAGCCCTGGCCCCATCTCCATGCCATAGGCAGGATCGCCTGCAGGCTGGTCAATCAAGACGGTTCTTTCAGCTCGAAACGCTGGTTCCTGAAACTCCCGAGACGTGAGATCGACCGGACCAACATATACAAAGGGAAATACACATTTGTGTACAGCAAACCATCGCCCAGGGTCCTGCGGGGCGCCGACGGACTGGGTTGGTACACGAAGCTTGGTCCCTATCCGATCACGAGTACCGGCGAGGCCTTCGTGGTGGTGTTCAAGGGCTGGCGGGATAACGATCGACTGGAGGAGCTTCCTCTCGAACTGCTCCCGCACGGCAAGCATGGCATCCGTGACCCCAACTCGAAATGCATCACCGATTTCAAGCACGTGCATATCAGCGGCGAGGAGATGTACTTCATCTATCGCACGACGGCGGGATACGTTGGGTTGGCACAATCCCGGGACGGCGGGAAGACCTTCAAGGCGGGGCCCCTGCGCTACGCGCCCGGCCAGGGAGTCGTCAAGAATCCGCAGGGCCCCTGTCTGGTCTTCGAGGATTCCAGAGGGCGCAAGTGGCTAAGTTACTACAACGCCGGTTTTGATCCGGAGCACGAATACGGATGCCGGGATCTGGTGTTTCTGAGTCCGATACGGGTCGTCAATAGAGGGATCCTCGTAGGTCAGCCGGAACTGCTGGGCTACCGGCTTGATCAAAAGGGCTACAAAGGCGTGGACGAGCGTCTCAATTGCCCCAGATTCAAGGTCAGGAAGGACGGTGTGATCGCCCGCATCAGCGACAAGAAGATGCTCAGGGACTACAGAATACCCCACGCTCTTTTGGATATCCTGGCGGGCCAGCACCTCCATCGGGGCGTTCCCGAAACCGGACTATTGGTCCATCACGCTGAACCCTCTGCAACGATACCTGCACCAGAACTGGGTAATCCCGGAAATGGCGACGGGTTCACGCTGTGCTTCACGCTGACTTCGGTGCCCGAGGCAGGCGCGGTGCTGATCGACGGTCAGGGAGCGAGCGGGCGCGGAATCAAGGTCCACGCTGGTACTAATCGCTCTGTGGTCTTCTCCATGAAGGACGCGAAACACTCCGTGATCGCGCAAAGCGATCCGGGGTCGTTGTCGGGCAAGGGCCCGAAGCAGGTGGCCATCATCGTCGACGGAGAACCCGATCTGATCAGCATGGTCGTGAACGGGCGCCTGCAGGACGGTGGTGACAAGCGGGTGCGCGGCACGGTCTGGTTCAATCATGGCATGGGTAAACCGCATGGCACGAAGAAGTGGAAGATCCAGGACTCGGTAGAAGACCTCCGGGTATACAGTCGCTTTCTCCTGACCACCGAGGTCATTGGATTGCATCGCTCCGGTACAGAGCACTGAGAGTCAAGAACCGTGTTCCGCGCTTGGGACAGGGTCATGGACAAGTCTGGATAGGAGAACAGGAAAATGAAGAGTGCTCGAGGCGGAACACCCCTGCGCACGCTTTACCTGCCGATGGCGTTGCTGGCACTCATGACAGTCGTCAACGGTGCCGGTGCGCGTGCGGGTACGGACGGATCGGACATACCGGTCAAGGCCAGGGGGTCCGTCACGCCACGCGCTCTGGCCGATCGCTTTGCCGAGCAGTTCAACGTGCGCGACTACGGCGCCAAGGGTGACGGTAAGACGGACGATTCAGCGGCCATAGCCGCGGCCATCGCCGCGGCGGAGAAGAACCGCGGAGGAACGGTGCGGTTCCCGGCCGGCAATTACCTGATCGTCAAGGGCGTCGAGATCGCTGCGAGATTCCACAGGAAGCTGCCGAAGGGCGCCCGGCGAAGCCTGCTGGAGGTCGAAGGTATCGCGCTGAAAGGCGACTCGGGCGAGATGGGTGACGCGGCGACGACCATAACCTACAAGCCCACCGAGAAAGGCGGAAAGGGCGCGTTTCGTTTCGTATCGGCACAGTGGTGCCGCTGCGAGGACATCGACTTTCGCGCCGGAAACGGGAATGCCGCACAACTGGTGGAGTTGCGTGCCTACGACAAGCCGGCCTTCAGCACCTACTTCACCCGCTTCGAACGCTGCGGCTTCTGGTCGAGCCAGCAACGCAATGTATCTGCAGCGCTGGTCAAATTGAGTGACTCCGCGCACACCGTCTTCCGCAACTGTATGTGGGGCGGCGACAACACCTCGGTGCAACTCGGCGAACGGATGGGCGTCAACCCCGATACGTTCGGCAATGGCACCGTCGGCTTGACTTCCTTCGAGCACTGTTACATCTCGGGGGATGTCCACGTGCACAACGCCATCAACACGGTTTTCTACAAGACCGAGTTCGGGCGCAAATTCGGGCGCAAGGCCCACAGCCTGGAACCGACCGAGATCATCGTGCAGAAAGGGAGAACCCGCTGCGAGGATATCGCCTTTCTGTATTGCCAGAACGTTTCGGAGAACACGCCCAAGACGGGTACCTTCTTTGCCCAGGGACGCGGGAACAGGGGCCTCGTCGTCGAAGGTTGCCGCTTCGACTGCTACAAACTGACCTTCGACATAGACGGCAAGGGCAATGCTTCAATCCGCAACAACCGCTTCAACCACCGCTCGATCCCCGGGACCGTCGGCATCCGCATCGGGACCGGCGCGGAGAACGTCATTGTGCAGCCCAACGATTTTTCGAAACTGGAAGACGGCGGGTACACGGCCATCGATGACCGGCGCAAGCTTCCGTTCAAGCCGTTCATCGTTTACCGGAATCTGGCAAAGGACCTCTCGTTCAAGGCCGACAGGACCTGGGAACCGGTACTCGCGCAGTCGAAGGTCAAGTTCCCCGGCGGGTGGGTGCGGCTCACCTACGCAGTTACCGTCGACGGCGGGAATGGCGGCACGGTTGAGTGGCGCCTTCGTGTCAAGGTCAACGGTGTTGTTCAGAAGTCCGCCTCTACCATCCGCCGACAGGTCGGCGGCGGAAAGAAGCTCCAGTCCATCTTCCATCAGTGCGTTGTGAAGGCGGAGGCCACGCCTGCCGGCGCCAGCGTGGTGCTTGAGGCGCGAACGTCGGGCGCCGGGACCGGGGCTTCGGTCGAAGCCACGGACAAGGACTGTTCCACCTTCATGATGATGGAGATGCTGCCTTGAGGCTTGGCCTCGCCGGGTTGCAGGATCGCGGCGCACCAGAGGTCCTTGTGCCTCAAGGCGAGGGCCCTGTTCCGAGATGCGATGGGCAGCGCGATACACCTTGCCTTGAACGCGTAGAGGCCTGTGGCCATTGGGTCTCGGCCGTTCTTCGTGCTCCTTTCCGGGAGGTTGTGAATGTCAGTTCCGGCGAAGCCCGCAGTGACCCTCGACATCGTTCCGGTTGACACGCTGGACAGGGTCTTCCCCGACCGGAAACCAGAGCCGCCCGTCTTCCGAGGGCCGGTCAGTGTTCCGCGTGGCGGGAAGGTGGGTTTTCAGTTTGCAGTGAGATCTTCCGCGGCAGGTTCCTGTCGCATGAAGGTTGCGAGTATCCCGGGCGCCGGGGGCGCTGCGCTGGAAGGCGCCGCCACGCTGTATCGCCTCGACACGGTGCACGTGGAGGGCAACACCAATGGGGCAATGATCAACCGCCCGGGCGGCACGCGACCCGAGGAGTGGACGGAGTTTCTGACTCGAGATGCGCCGTACGACGTGGCCGAGGTGCTGGTGGTCTCCGACACGCTGCCGCTGGAAGAGAATGTCACCCGCGCGGCGCTGGTGGATATCGCCGTTCCTGCCAGGACTGAACCGGGCCGCTACGGCGGAACGCTGCACCTGGAGGTAGACGGTGAATCGGCGTCGGCTTCCTTCTCTTTTGTCGTACACCGAACACAGGTGCCGGCAGAGCCTGCCCTGAGTTCAACGAACTGGCTTGAACACTCCCCTGAAAACCTGAGTTCAGGCAAGCCGCCCGAATGGTGGAGCGAGGCGCACTGGACACTGCTTGCCAACAGCGGACGGCAGCTTCGGTCCTTCGGGGACGACATGATGCTCACGCCCTTGATCGAGCGCGAACACCCCCTGATACAGGCCATCCGCGAGAAGGACGCCAAGTACCGTTTCGACTTCTCGAAATTCGATCGCTGGATCGAGACCTTCAAGGCGCTGGGGTTCAGACTGTTCGCCGGTCGTCATATCCACAAGATGTATCAACGACCGGGTGTCTTCGTGAAGACCGAGGAGACCGGGAAGACGGAGCCACTCCTGGAGAATTCAAAGGATCATGACGCCTGGCTTGACTTCGTGCCGGTCTTCTACCGAAGTCTGTATGCGCACCTGAAAAAGAAGGGCTGGTTAGATCTGTATGTGCAGCATCAGTACGACGAGCCTACGGAAGAAAAGGGATACCGCGAACTGGCCGCCTTGCGGGAGCAATGTATGCCCGGCATCAGGAGCATCGATGCGATCAACCAGAAGCCGGAGTTGTATTCATCGCACGTCGATATCCATGTTTTCAGTCTGATGACGTTGATGAAAGCCCAGGCGCTGGCGGAGGAACGCAGGGCCAAAGGTCAGCCCGTCTGGCTGTACCACTGTACCAGCCCGTACCCGCCCTGGCCCAATCGCCACCTTGACCGGCCGCTTTCCGAGTGTCGCCTGTATCCGCTGCTCTGTTTGAAGTACAGGGCAACCGGCTTCCTCTTCTGGGCCGCCAACTGCTACCGCAGAGCGGATGAATACCGCACGTCCCTTGGACCGTTGCCTGACGGTTCCCAGGACCCGGGGCACCCTCCGGGTGATGCGTGGATGTTCTACCGGGGGCCGGACGGGCTCAGAGGCTCGATGCGCATGCTGGTCTTCCGTGACGGACTGCTGGATCACCGGTTGCTGCAGATGCTGCAGATGCTGCAGAAGAAGGATGCCGCAAGGGCGCACGCGATCCTGGAAGGACTGGCCCGATCGGTAGAGGACTGCGAGCGGAACCCGGCCTCCTATCACGAGGCGCGAAAGGCGATGCTGAGCGCACTGGATGAGTAGTCACTTGGCGCGTGCTCGCTGGCATGCAGGAAATCGCAGACCGGAGTTGACGCCCCCCCCCGGTTCTCATCCCGCTGGCACACGCCTGATCGCGGCGCTGCCCTTGCCTGCACCCCCTCTACAGGGGTTTCAGGGCCGATCCCGCCTTGCGGGAGGGCCCTGGATCACGATCCGGGCGTTCATCTGAGTGAGACAACGGTGGCAGCACATGGCGCGGCCGAGTTCGCCTCGCGGCTTGCCTGCCGCAGGATTATAGGTTATACTCCGTATAACCATTGTGGAGACCGGCACAGAAAGGCCTGCGCATGACCCGCCAAGAACTCGAACGGCTCCTGGACGGACTGAAGTCCCGGACCATCGCGGTCCTGGGGGACTTCTGCCTGGACCGCTACCTGTACGTGGATCCCGGGATCAGCGACAGTTCGGTCGAGAGCGGGCTGCCCATCAACCAGGTGATCGAAACCAGCGCTTCGCCCGGGGGCGGAGGATCGGTGCTTATGAACGTGGCCGCCCTCGGGGTGGGCTCGGTGCTGCCGGTGGGCCTGGTCGGCGACGACGGCGAGGGCTTCGAGCTCTGCCGGCTGCTGCAGCGCGCCGGGGTGGACCTCGAACTGCTGCGGCGCAGCGCCCGGCGGCCGACACCCACCTACATCAAGCCGGTCCTGCCCGGCGGCCGGGGCGCCCCGACCGAAATGAGCCGCTTCGACATCTTCGCCCGCGAGGAACTCGGCGCCGAAGACCTGGAGCGGCTGACCGCCGACGTGCAGGCCGCCCTCGAGCGCGCTTCGGCACTTATCGTCTCGGACTACGGCGAGACCGGCAAGTGCGGGATCCTCGGCCCCGGGATGCGCCGCCGGCTTCCCGAGATGCTCGAATCCCGGCCTGAGCTGCCGGTGGTCGTGGACTCGCGGCTGAACATCGCCGGTTTCCCGGGATGCTCGCTCAAGCCCAATCTCGCCGAACTGCGCGGGCTGCTCGGCGGCGCCGACCTCTCCGGGGACATCCCGGCGATAGCCCGGGCGGCGGTCGAGCTCGCGGGGCGCCAGGGCCGCCCCATGTTCGTCACCATCGGCGAGCGGGGAATCGTCGCCGCAGAATCGGGCAGGGCCTGGCACGTTGCCGGCCACGCCCTCGGCGGCGACGTCGACACGGTTGGCGCCGGCGACTCGGTGCTCGCCGCGGTAACCGCGGCGCTTTCCTGCGGCGCCGAAGCGGTGGAGGCCGCCCTTCTGGGCGTACTGGTCTCCTCGATTACCGCAGAGCAGGTCGGGACCACCGGCACGGCCGATCCCGGGCAGGTCCTGGCCCGCTACGACGAATATGTCTCCGGGCATGGCAGCCTCGCCGCGGCAATCACGGAGACCGGGTCATGAACGGCATCGAGGTCATACGCGAGCGCCGGGACCTGGGCCGCGTCCGCCACGCGCTCTTCGACTTCGACGGGACCCTGTCGCTGCTTCGCGAGGGCTGGCAGGGGGTGATGACCGGGCTGATGAGCGAGGTCTTCGCCGCAACGCCGGCTGGCGCCGGCCAGGACCAGATCGCCGAATACATCGGCCGCTCGACCGGAATCCAGACCATCTTCCAGATGCAGTGGCTCGCCGGCGAGGTCGCCCGGCGCGGCGGAGAGGCCCGCGAGGCCGGCGAGTACAAGGCCGAGTACCTCCGGCGCCTCGACGCGCACATCGCCGCACGCAAGGAGAGCCTGCGTGCCGGCGGCGCACCGGCAGGCGACTTCCTGGTGCCCGGAGCGGTCGAGTTCCTTTCCCTGCTCCGGCGCCGCGGGGTCAGGATGTACTGCGCCAGCGGCACCGACGAGCACTACGTCCGGGATGAGGCCGCCCTGCTGGGCCTGGACGCGTTCTTCGACGGCGGGATCCGGGGCGCCCAGCCGGACCACAGCAGTTTCTCCAAGAAGATGGTCATCGCCGCGATCATCGCCGACAACGGCCTTTCCGGGCCGGAGCTCGCGGTCGCCGGCGACGGCTTCGTCGAGATCGAGGAGTGCGCCGCGGCTGGAGGCATCGCCCTGGGCGTGGCCACCGACGAGCGCCGCCGCGGGAGCGTCGACGCGTGGAAGCGCCGCCGGCTCATCAGGGCCGGCGCGGACATGATTACCGCCGACCTGAGCCCCGCCGGAGAACTGGCGGCCCGGCTGTGCGCAGGAGAAGCGCAATGAACTCCGGCACCTGCGGTTCGTTCGAGGCCTTCGACATCCGGACGTTCGGCCACGGATGCGCCCCGGAGGGCCCGCGCACGCCCGGACCCCCGCGGGGCTGTATCACCAGGTGATGCGCGAACTGCAGGGAGGCTGACCGCCGTGGCGACCACCAAGACCGAGTCGGTTCGTAAACTGGTCTTCAACGCGATACTGCACGGGGAGTATCTTCCCGGCGACGCGATCCCGGCCGAGCGGGAAATGGCCGTCCTAACCGACACCAGCCGGATCACCGTGCGCCGGGCCTACTCCCAGCTGGAGAAGGCCGGGATACTCGAGCGCCGGCAGGGTCGCGGCACCAGCATCCGCACCGACCCCCGGGGCAACCGCGGGGCCATGGAGCAGATCGCCCTGCTCTTCTCGCTGCGAACGCCCTTCGCGCTCGAGGCCGTCGAGGTCTTCGAGCGCGAGATCGCCCGCCGGGACGCGGTCATGATCCTCAAGCTGACCGGCGACGACCCCCGACGCGAGAGCCGCGAGGCCATCGACCTGGTCGCCCGCGGCATACGCAACCTGATCGTCTGGCCCAGCGGGACCGGCTTCAATGCGCAGGTCTTCTCGCGCCTGCGGATCCTGGGCGCGAACATCGTATTCTTCGACCGGGCCATGCCCGGCGACTACGCCGACTTCGTGGGCCTCGACGAGCGCCACGCGATCCGCACGCTGATGGCCGACGTCCGGCGGTGCGGGATCCGCCATCTCAGCGCCGTGAGCTTCGAGCCCGCCCGGACCCTGCCACTTCAGCAGCGCGAGCGGCACATCGCCTCCGAGTGCGAGAGGGCCGGCATCGAACACCGGCTGCACCGCGTACCCTTCTGCGGGCGAATCGACGGCAAGCTGCGCGCCAATCGCCGCAAGTGGTTCCCGCCAGGCGCAGGGCGCGGCTCGATCTGCATCAACGACGAGATCGCCGTGGCCGTTCGCGCGGTCTGCGGCAGGCAAATGCCGGTCTGGGGCCTCGACGGACTGCCCATCGCCGCCGAGGCGGGGATTACGAGCTACTCCCAGCCCATCGCGAAGATGGCCCGCCGGGCCATCGAGATGCTCGAAGGCCAGAACCGCCGCGGCCGGCGTTGGAAGGCCCGCAGATCGCTGCTGAGGGGCAGGCTCGTCGGGCCGACGGGCTGAAGGTCCCACCGGAAAAGACCTGATCCATGCAGGAGAGTATCAACCTTCCACATGTGGTCCGTTCCGCATCAACCCTTCGACAAGCTCAGGGTCGCTCATTTTGAAGTCGTGAGCCACTTCGAACGACTTCTCGACTGTTCAACTGCTCTCCGGCTCGAGCAGGCCGCTTTTCAACGGCCTGCTCGCCCAGTCAGTCTTCTTCTTCAGGGAATTCGAATACCGGCGGCAGGACAATGTGAACCGGGGCAGGCGAGGCATTGGTCAGCAGGTCCTGAGCCAGCGAGGCCACGCGCCCGCCGAGTTCGCCCCAGTCCTGAAGCAGGCGGACGACCCGGGGCCTGAGCTTCTCCCATCGCCGCGTGCCGCCGAAGCTGGCCACGAAGAGATCCTCCCCGATCTTCCGGCCGGTCTTCCCGGCGGCCTCGTACAGGGGCAGCACGGCGACCCCCGTACCGGCAAGCACCCCGGTGGGCTCAGCAGGCAGCGATTCCAGGAAGCGGACCGCGGCGCTATCGACGTTCTGCATGGACACGTGCACCTGGTACCCCGAGGCGTCCGCGAAGCCCTGCATCTGCATGGCCATGGCCCAGCCATCCTGCCGCCTCTCGGCGCTTCGATGCCGCTCGCAGTTGAAGAACCAGGCCCTCGCACCGGTTCTTTCGATCAGCCAGTTGGTGAGCTGGAAAGCGGCTCCCAGGTGGTCGTGGGAAACGGAGCTGATTTCCACGCCCGGCACGCACTCGTCCACGAAGATGACGGTGGCACCCTCGGCGCAGGCGTCCTCCAACGCGCGCAGCAGGACCGGCTGGGCCGGCGGCGCCAGCACCAGCACCTGCCCGGGGGATCGCCTTTGAAGATATGCCTTCAGCGCCAGGGGCGTGGAAGAGAAGTCCAGGATCTCGAATTCCACCCCCGCCTCGGCACAACCTCGCGCCACACCCTCGGCAGCCTCCAGGTGGTAGCCGGAACCTCCGCCGGTTCGCACGTAGCTGACCTTCTGGACTCCGACCTGCGCACTGTGATCGCAGACCAGCGGCCCCACCCCGCGCCTTTCGCTGAGTTTGACCAGGCCCTGCCCGACCAGTTCGTCCAGAGCCCGGTAGACGGTCCTGAAATCCACCTCCCAGGCGCTTACCATGCGACCCACGGCCGGCAGGCGCTCGCCCGCGAGCACCCGCCCCTCACGGATCTCGGAGGCAAGAAAGGCGGCTATCTGCCTGTAAACAGCCTCCCGCTTGCCGTTTGCCTTGTCGAGCACCAGCCGGTCCAGCACGTCTCACCTCCAGGGGTTCCGCCCGCCACCCATATAACTAGACATGACAACCATGTAAAAGTCAAGTACTTCTCCCTTCTTATCGACCACGCACACCAGACTGCCAGAGCCCATAGCCTCCGCATTACCCACTTCCGAAATGCCTTAGGCAAAGCACTGGCCAGAAAGGGCTTGAACCCAGGCTTCTGGACTTACCGGACGTGAGTGGACTTTTACTTGAGAAAAGATCTTGCGATCCGGCTGCCATCGGTGTAGACCCTACCTGAGACAGCGGCGGTGGGGTGAACCAATACGTGCTGAACCCACCCGGTCAGACTTCAACCCCGTCGCCGCCAGCTCTGGAGTTCGATTCGGGCCCTACTGACACGGAGGACGCTCAGACCATGTCGGCAAACCGGACACCGGTGAAACCGGCACCCGCTTACGGGACACGCGGCAGGGGCCGGGCGCATTCGGCTGCGGTTCTTGCAGCGTTCATGCTCTTCTCGCTGGCCTCGCGCGCGGCCGAGGACGCCGCCTCGCCCGCCCGGGCCATAGTGGATCTTTCCGGAGTCAAGGGCGGCCTCGTGGTCCATCTGGGGCCAGGACCTGGGGAACCGGCGGCAAGGAACGCTGGCCCGCGGTCCAACCGGACCGCTACTCTCTGGTCGAGCACCCGGTCGTGCTCAAGCACCTGAATGCCAAGGTTGCCCGGGAGTTCGGACTTGCCGTGGATTCGATCGCCCTTTCCGGAATCGGGGTGAGGCCGACCGAACGCGGATATTTGGGGTTCGAGGTTCGGACCGCCTGTCAGGCCGGCGCACGCATGGTCTTCACGGAGAAGACCTTCCCGGCGAAGTAGCCCCCCTGCAAGGAGACTGCAAGATGACCAGCGACAGGGTTGGCGCGTGCCACGCCAAGGGACGGTACCACCTGACCGGGGGGGATTTCCTGAACGAGGGCGCTGACGCGATACTCGAACTCGGGTCCCGCGTCATCAAGTTCTGGCTCACCCAGGGAGCGGATACCCCGGCGCGCATGTACCCCTGGAACTCCGAATGGCCGGACGCAAGGACCATGGAGCAAACCGCGGCGCTTCCCCATTTCAGGACGCTGTTCGCCAAGCCCTTCACCTCGTTCGTTATGAACATTGCTTCAACAGGCAGGCAACCCTGGTACTGGAAAGACGGCATATCCGCGGAGCAGGAAAACGACGAGACCAGTCAGTTCTACGAATTCACCAAGTATCTGCTCCATACCTTCAAGGGCAGCGGCAAGACCTTCGTCCTGCAGCACCACGAAGGCGACTGGCATGTGCGGGGCCACACGAGAAAGAATGAAGACCCGAAAGCGCCGGCCCTGGAAAACATGGCCAGGTGGCTCAACGCCCGCCAGGCCGGCGTGAACAGGGCGCGCGATGAAGTCAAGGCAGATGGCGTCAGAGTCTACCATGCCGCCGAAGTCAACCTGGTGCTCGAGTCCATCGGCACCGGGCGCCCCAACATGGTCAACGAAGTCCTGCCTCATACAAAGCTGGACCTCGTATCCTTCTCCTGCTGGTCGGCCACTGTCGGCTATCCCGACGACCCCGGGAAACTCCGGGAGGCCCTGGACTTCATTGCCGAGAACGTGCCCGACAGCCCGGATTTCGGGGCGAAGAACGTGTACGTCGGCGAGTACGGCCTGCCCGAGAACGAGTTCGACGAAGCGACGGTCAGAAAGGTCGTAGAGCACACCACCCGCACCGCGCTGGACTGGGGTTGTCCGTACGTGCTCTACTGGCAGATCTACTGCAACGAACCGGGCAAAGGCTCCACGGCCGAGCCGCCGATCAGCAAGAACGGTGACGCGCGCGGCTTCTGGCTGATCCGCCCGGACGGATCCAGGACCTGGGCCTGGGATTATCTCAGCACACTTCTTCGCGAGTAGCCTTCATGTGTTCGGATTCACAGACCACCAGGCAGCACTTCGACCTGTCGACACTCAAGTGGCGTCTGACCGGCACCACCCCCTGGGTCTGGGAGCTGGGCCGGAGCCTGGAGACCGGGCAGGCGCTTTCGGGCGAAGTCGGCCCGGTTCCGGCCAGGGTGCCCGGCTCGGTGCAGCAGGCCCTGCTGGAGGCCGGCATCGTCCGGGACTGGAACCACGGGCTGCAGGCCCGGGAGTGCGAGTGGGTCGAGAACCGTCACTGGCTCCTCGAGGCGAGCCTGCCCGACGAGTGGTTCCTTCCCGTCAGGGGGAAGTACCGGCTGAACTGCCGGGGACTGGATCACGCCGGGCGGGTCTACCTCAACCGCAGGGAGGCCGGACGCTTCGAGAACGGGCACGTCCCGCACGCGTTCGACATCACCGGGCTGCTCCGACCGCAGAACAACAGCCTGCTGATCGTGTTCACCTGCCCGCCGCGCTGGCTCGGCCAGTTCGGTCGCACCTCGGAGATCCGGGACCGCAAGTCGCGCTTCTACTACACGTGGGACTGGGTCAGCCGGATCGTGCAGATCGGCGTTCACGACGCGATCCGCATCGAGGCGTTCGACAGCGAGATCGAGGATCTGCACGTACGCGCCAGACGGACCGGCGAGGACTGTGGATGAACCGATTGCTGATCGTGCTCGCAGTCAGGCCCCTCGAGATCGCGGCCGTTTCGGCAGCCGAATAGCCCACCGTCTGTCTCTTGGGCAACCAGCTACCCGGCGCCGACCATCGTGTGACTCTACGGACTAAGGCAGTTGTCCGCCGCGGCTCTCGCAGGCCGTTGACAATCAGGCTGCTGGGGACACAAGAAGGAGCTCCTTGGCCGGCACCCGGTGCGAGGCTCTTCTCCATCGCCGAAGCCCTGCGGGCATGACAAGAGGACAGCACCGTACTGCGCTTCGGGGTGATTCCGACGTCCGCCGGCGCCTGAACTCGTCACCCGGATGCGAACTACTTCTCCGAAAGGGAGTGTCTGCATCAGGGTCTCTCCGCAGCCTGTCCCGGCCCGAACCCGCGCATCAGGTGATACCTTTCGCGAAGCGCGAGGCCCTCAGCGGTATCGATTGGTGATCGGCAGGCGGCGATCCCGCCCGAAAGCCTTGGGAGTGATCTTCACGCCCGGCGGCACCTGGCGGCGCTTGAACTCGGCGCGATCGACCATGCGGATCACCCTGTCGACGAGTTCCGGATCGAATCCCATTCCGGCGATTTCCGCGGCGCCCCTGTCCTCCTCGACGTAGGGCCGCAGGATGCCGTCGAGCACGTCGTACGGCGGCAGGCTGTCCTCGTCCTTCTGCCCGGCCTTGAGCTCTGCGGTCGGCGGGCGCGCAATGGTCGTCTCGGGGATGATCTCCCGGCCGGCGGTGGTGTTGATCTGCCGCGAGAGCTCGAAGACCACCGTCTTGAAGACGTCCTTGATCACCGCGAAACCGCCGGCGGTGTCGCCGTAGAGCGTGCAGTAGCCCACTGCCGACTCGCTCTTGTTGCCCGTGGTCAGGACCAGCCAGCCCTTTCTGTTGGAAAGCGCCATCAAGATGTTGCCGCGCACCCTGGCCTGGATGTTCTCGCCGGCCACGCCGGGGTCCTCGCCCAGCTGGTCGGCGAGGGCGTCCAGATAGGCGTGGTGCATCGGTCCGATCGGCACGGTCAGGAGCTCGATGCCCAGGTTCGCCGCGAGTCTCTCCGCGTCGCTCCGGGTTTCGCCGGAGGTGAATTCCGATGGCATGGTCACACCGGTCACGTTATCCGCGCCCACGGCCTCGACGGCGATGGCGGCCGTGAGCGCCGAGTCGATCCCGCCGCTGAGCCCCAGAGTCACGTGTTCGAAACCGTTCTTGCGAACGTAGTCGCGCGTGCCCAGGACCAGCGCGGCGCGGATCTCCGTGAGGCGATCGAGTTCCGGTGGACGCTGGCCCGCGACCGCGGACAACTCGCCGCGGGCGCCTGCTTCAAAGTCCGAAACCAGCAACTCCTCCCCGAAACGCTCCGCGGCCGCAAGGAGTTCTCCCTCCGGAGAAGCCACCAGCGCACCGCCGTCGAAGACCAGTTCGTCCTGGCCGCCGGCGAGGTTATTATAGCAGAGGTACGCCCCGGAAGCCCGCGCGAAGCTGCGCACGGCCTCCAGTCGCTCGCCGAGCTTGCCGGCGTGAAACGGCGAGGCCGATAGGTTGAGGACTATGTCTGCGCTCGACTTGCGCACCCATCTCGCCGCGTTGCCCCCGTCGATCCAGATGTCCTCGCATATCGTCACCGCGATCCGCGCACCGCAGCGCTCGATCACTAGCGGAACGTCGCCAGGGGCGAAGTAGCGCTTCTCGTCGAACACGCCGTAGTTGGGAAGCTCGACCTTGCGGTATACGCCCTCGACCCGGCCGCCGGCAAGGACCGCCGCGGAGTTGTGCAGCGCGCCCCCCGCCTCTTCGGGAAAGCCCACCAGTGCGGTGATCCCCCGGCAGGATCCAGCCAGCTCCTGGACCGCCGCGCGGCAGTCCCGCAGGAACGCCGGGCGCAGCAGCAGGTCCTCCGGCGGGTAGCCGCAGACCGCCAGCTCCGGAAAGGTTATCAGATCGCAGCCGCCCCCTGTGGCGCGGTCGATGGCGTCGGCGATCTTGCCGGCGTTGCCGGCCAGGTCACCGACGGTGACGTTGATCTGCGCCTGTGCGATCCTCAACGTGGCCATAGCGCCCAAGATACCCGCCGGGAACGAAGCCTCAAGAGCAAATGCGCGCTTGAACCGGCCGGCGGCCTGGGACACCGCACCCGTGTGAATTGGCCTTCCTGGTGTCCCGGCGGTGAGAAGCGAACCGGCAGGCCGTTGAAGAAGTGTTCCGTGGAACAGGTTGAGCACTTGAGCAGTGGAAGGGTGGAACGCAGGAGAGGATTAACCTTCCCCAATGTGGTCCTTTCCGCATCAACCCTTCGACAAGCTCAGGGTCGCTCATTTTGAAGTCGTGAGCCACTTCGAACGACTGCTCGACTGTTCAACTGCTCTCCTGCTCTAGCAGGCCGTTCAACGGCCTGCTAGGGCTCAAGGGGCACGAGTTTGGGTCCGGAGGCGGCCGGTTCACGACGGGGGGCCCTGGGCGTCGCCTGCTCGGACTTCCCGGGGTCAGCACTGACGTGCACCTTCTTCTTGAAGAGCTTCTCCAGTTTCTCGCGGATCATCTTCTTCATGGCCGCCAGTTCCTTCGCCCGGGGCGCACGCTTGCGCACCTTCCTGAACTGGCGCAGCACCTGGGGCATGAGCTCCCGTACCATGGCGCCCTTGATGGCTTCGTCGTGACGCTGCTCCTCGATGAGGTCGGCGGCGTACTCCTTCCAGACCCCCGGGTGCTTCTTCCGGAAGTCCTCCCGGGAGGGCTCGGAGTAGAGCCGCAGTTTGCCGGCGGCGGGCTTCACCGAAACCGCGAAGGCCGCCTTGAAGTCGCGAACCGTCACGGTCTCCATCGAGCTGATCAGGCTGATCTCGTAGTTGCCCTTCTCGCGGCTGCCGCTGGTCGTGATCTTCACCGTCGACCGGCCGCGCTTGCCCTCGATCCGGGCGATCAGCGCCCGGGCGGCCTCGGACTTCTCGAAGTCGTCGCTCCTGGCCGCCGCGCGCAGTTGGGCAAGCGCCGGCCGGCCGATCCTGAGCAATGCACCGCTCGCGGCCTTGCGCGTCGCGTAGACCTCCGAGGCGAGATCCCTGATGTGCTTGGCAATCTCCCTGCGCTGCTCCGGCGTGGGCTCGGGATCGACCGGCTTCGCGACCTTGTCCCCCTTGCCCCCCTTGTCCCCCTTGTCCCCCTTGGACTCCGTCTCCCTGGGCTTCTCGCCGCGACGCCCCTCACCACCATGCGCAGAAGCCAGAAAGAAGATAGCTACGACACCCATTATCAGACACTTGCGCATATCGCCTCCCAATCAGACGTTCCCATTTGAGAAGACGTCTGACCCGACTGAACGTCACGGCGAAAGAATGAACCTCAACCCATTTCCTTCCGCAGCGATGCGGCGGCGCGGGGGAAATGGAGTTCCTGGTGCTATCTGCCCTGGCGGTTGCCAGGAGCCTACTCAGCCTGGCGCAGGCGCAGCTGGCCGCAGGCGGCTTCGATATCGGTGCCGCGCCGCTTGCGGATGGTGGTCTCGATACCACGTTCCGCGAGCACGTCGCGAAAGGCCTTGACCCGCCCCTCGCTCGGCGCGGCGTAGTCCCCGGCCCCGCCGGGGTTCATGGCGATCAGGTTGGCCTTGGCCGGCAGGCGGCGCAGTCGCGCCGCGAGTTCCTCGGCGTGCTTGCGCGCGGCGTTGAGCCCCGCGATCAGTATGTACTCGACGGTGAAGTGCCGGGATGTCCTGTCGGCGTAGCCGCTGGCGACCTCCAGTATCTCGGTGATCGTGTACTTGCGCGCGATGGGAATCAGCCTGCGGCGCAGATCGTCGTTGGGTGCGTGCAGGCTGACGGCCAGCTTGACCGGCGGCCACTCGTCGGCCAGGCGCGCCATCTCGTCGACCAGGCCCACGGTGCTCAGCGTGATGTGCCGCGCGCCGATACCAAGTTCTTCGGCCGAATTCATGCGCTTGACCGCGGCCAACGAGTTCTCGTAGTTCGCCAGCGGCTCGCCCATGCCCATCAGCACGACGTTGCTGGCCCGCTGGCCCGCGATCTCCGACATCAGCAGCACCTGGTCCACGATCTCCGTGCTGGTCAGGCTACCCTTGAGACCGCCCACGGTGCTGGCGCAGAAACGGCAGCCCATCGCGCACCCGATCTGCGTCGAGACGCAGATCGACAGCCGCCCCGACTCCTCGTCGGGCATGGCCACGGCCTCGATGTGCCGATCCTCGCGCGTAGCGAGCAACGCCTTGGCGGTGCCGTCGCGCTTCGACTTGCGGACCGTCTCCACCGAGAGCCCCGTAACGGGCAGTTCGGCGGCCAGCTCGGCGCGCAGGTCCTTCGAGAGATTGGTCATCGCGTCGTACGAGACGACACCCTTCTTCCAGACCCAGTCCCAGATCTGCCTGGCGCGGAAGGCCTGCAGGCCCCTGGCCTTCATGAACTCGGCCAACTGCTCGAGCGTACAGGCGGTAAGCGAACGATGAGCTCCTGAATCCGCGGACTTCACAGATTACACCGATCAACCCCGCGCCAATGGCAACGTGCGTCCTCGAATCCCGGTCCGTGGCCCGTCCCCTGCGAACGCAATCTATGGATCTTCACTCCCATTCTATGGTACCAGGAGGCTTGCTCGTCAGGTCGTAGACCACGCGGTTCACGCCGCGAACCTCGTTGACGATACGGTTCGAGATCGAGCCCAGGAGCTCGTACGGCAGCCGGGCCCAGTCGCAGGTCATGGCGTCGGCGCTGTCGACGCAGCGCAGCACCACGGCGTTCTCGTAGGTGCGCTCGTCGCCCATCACGCCCACGGTCTTGACCGGCAGGAGCACGCCGAAGGTCTGCCATAGCCTGTCGTACCAGCCCGACTTCTTCATCTCCTCGACGACGATCCAGTCCGCGGCACGCAACACCTCGCAGCGCTCGCGGGTGACCTCGCCGAGAATGCGCACCGCCAGGCCCGGCCCGGGGAACGGCTGTCGCTTGATGATGTCCTCGGGCAGGCCCAGTTCGCGACCCAGCGTGCGCACCTCGTCCTTGAAGAGCAGGCGCAGCGGTTCGACCAGTTCCAGGCCCATGCGCTCCGGCAGGCCGCCGACGTTGTGGTGGCTCTTGATCGTCGCGGTGGGGCCACCGTGCGCGGCAACCGACTCGATGACGTCGGGGTAAAGCGTTCCCTGGGCCAGAAACTTCACGCCCTCGATCCTGCGGGCCTCCTCCTCGAAAACCTCTATGAACACGCGCCCGATGACCTTGCGTTTCTCTTCGGGGTCGGTAACCCCGGCGAGCTCCGAGAGAAATCGGTCGGCGGCGTCGATGTGGTGGAGCTTCAGGCCCATGCCCCCCTTGGGACCGAAGGTCTTCACCACCCGGCGGCCCTCGTCGCGACGCAGCACGCCGTTGTCCACGAAGATGCAGTCCAGACGGTCGCCGATGGCCTTGTCGATGAGCATCGCGGCCACGGCGCTGTCGACTCCCCCCGAGAGCCCCAGGACCACGCGCGCGCCGCCGACCTGCTCGCGGATGGCGGCCACCGACTCCTCGATGAAGCTGGCCACCGTCCAGTCGCCGGAGAGCCCCGCGCACTTCTTGAGGAAGTTGTCCATGATCGCCGTGCCCAGGGCCGTGTGGCTGACCTCGGGATGGAACTGCACGCCCCAGAACTTGTGCCGCTCGCTGACCACCGCGGCCTGCGGGGCGTCCCCGGTGCCGGCCAGCGTCTCGAACCCGGGGGCGAGTTCCTCGAGGCGGTCGCCGTGGCTCATCCAGACGACGGTCTCACTGGCAATGCCGTCGAAGAGCGGATCGGCCTTCCGGACGCTCATCTCGGTGTGGCCGTACTCGCGGCTGGTGGCCTTCTCGACGCGGCCGCCGAGCACGTGCGTGGCCATCTGCACGCCGTAGCAGATGCCCAGTGTCGGGATGCCGAGTTCGAAGTACGCCTCGTCCAGGTGCGGGGCGCCGTCGTCGTAAACGCTGCGCGGCCCGCCGGTGAATACCGCCGCATCCGGGGCGATTTCCCTGATCTTCTCTATGCTCGCCGAAAAGCAGGGCTCTATGCGACAGTAGACATCCAGTTCGCGAATGCGCCGGGCGATCAGCTGGGTGTACTGCGACCCGAAATCGACAATCAGTACCAGCTGGTGCTTACGCTTCCGAGCCATCGCGACCCTCCAGTCGGTAGTTCGGAGCTTCCTTGGTAATGCTGATGTCGTGCGGGTGGCTCTCGGCCAGCCCCGCACCGGTGATGCGTATGAAGCGGCTCTTGCCGCGCAGTTCCTGGAGGTCACGGGCGCCCACGTAACCCATGCCCGCGCGCACACCGCCGACCAGCTGGTAGATGAACTCGCCCAGCGGGCCCTTGTAGGGCACGCGGCCTTCAATCCCCTCGGGAACCAGCTTGTCGCGTTTGGCACCGCCCTGGGAATAGCGGTCGCTGGAGCCCTGGACCATCGCGCCCAGTGAACCCATGCCCCTGTAGGCTTTGAACGACCGTCCCTTGTAGATCACGATCTCGCCGGGACTCTCTTCCGTGCCGGCCAGCAGCGACCCGATCATCACCGCACTGGCCCCGGAAGCCAGGGCCTTGACGATGTCGCCGCTGAATTTCACACCGCCGTCGGCGATAACCGGAACTCCGGCGTCGGCGCAAACCGATACGCAGTTCTGTACCGCGGTGACCTGCGGGACGCCCACCCCGGCGATCACCCGCGTGGTGCAGATCGAGCCTGGCCCGATCCCGACCTTCACGGCGTCGACACCGGCGTCGACCAGCGAGCGGGCCGCCTCGGCGGTAGCGACGTTGCCGGCGACCACGTCGCGGTCGAAGCTCTCCTTGTAGCGCCCCACCGCCCGGGCCACGCGCTTCGAGTGCCCGTGGGCGGTGTCGACCACGATGACGTCGACGTCCACGTCACGAAGCGCGGCCACGCGCTCGTCGTCCTCGACTCCCACTGCCGCGCCGACGACCAGCCGGCCCTGCGAATCGCGCGCCGCGGCCGGGAACTGCCGGGTCTTGTCGATGTCCTTGCGCGTGATCAGCCCGCCCAACCCGCCCTTGTCGTCGACCAGCAGGAGTTTCTCGACCTTGTTGCGGTTGAGGATCTCCTCGGCCTCGTCCAGGCCGGTGCCCAACGGGGCGGTGACCAACTCGGTGGTCATCACGTCCTTCACGCGCGTCTCGGGACTCTCCTGGAAGCGCAGGTCGCGCCGGGTGAGGATGCCCACCAGCTTCCCGCCGTCGACGATGGGTATCCCCGAGATATTGTGCTCGCCCATCACCTCGCGCACGTCGGCGATCGTGCTCTTGGGGCTGAGAGTCACCGGATCGGGGATCACCCCGTGCGCCGAACGCTTGACCTTCTCGACCTCGCGGGCCTGGGCCTCGGGCGAGAGGTTCTTGTGGATCACGCCGATGCCGCCCTCCTGGGCGATGGCGATGGCCAGCCGGCTCTCGGTTACCGTATCCATGGCCGCCGAGCAGATAGGGATTTTCAGCCGGACGTTGCGGCTGAACTGCGTGGCCAACTCCGCGTCGCGGGGCAGAACGTCACTCTCGCCCGGCAGCAGCAGCACGTCGTCGAAAGTGACTCCCTCGCCGATGATTTTCTCGATCGCGTTCACGCTGGCAGCTCCTCCAAAAGCAGACCGGCGCCCGCTTGTGGCGGACGCCGGGTTCCGGACCCTGACATTGCGCGTTCCATAGAGCCACTCTATGCAGGCGGCGTCCGAAGTCAAGAGTGAAAGGGGCCCGAACGCCCTCGCCCGGTCGGTCCGGTCCGACCACGCCACCGCCTTCTTGACGGCGGGGTTTTCGCCCCGACAATCCCGGTTCAGGGGCGTAGTCAGGATTGCGTAGTAGCGGGGCTCCGCAAGGAATCCCGGGAAGGGGGAAGCCAGCGTGCGCGTCGAATCAATCATCTCAATCACCGGCCGGAGCCTGGCGTGCCTTCTGGCCGTGGCGACCGTACGGGCCGGCGGCGCCGAGCAACGCCCCAAGGGGCTGATCGGCACCAACCGAATTGTCATGGAAGATGCGGCGGAGTGGACCGTCCGGAGATACTGCGGCAGCTCCCGGCGGGGCAGCTTCGTTCCCGGAAACCGCTTCCGAACCCCGCTGTCCGGCAGCCTGGTCTGCGACCGCGCAGGCAACGGCTACATCGCGGCCGGAACCTTCATCGCGGTGGTCCCCAAGAACGGCCCGGTGGAGGTACTCACCGGCCAGCCCGGCTTCTCGGGAAATACCGACGGCCCCCCGGGCCGGGCGACCTTCGGCAGTGCGGTGGACATCGCCATGGCAGGCGAGAACACGCTATACGTGGTGGACGCGTCCAACCTCACCCTGCGCCGCATCCGGCGCAAGGCCGGCGTCTGGCACACCGAGACGGTCGCCGGGGTGCCCGGCGTCAAAGGTCGCCGCGACGGCCCCGGGCATCAGGCGCTCTTCCATCCGCACTTCGACAGCGTGGCCGTGGGCCCCGACGGCGGGGTCTACCTCTTCTCGGGCAGCTACATCCGCAAGTTCAAGGACGGCAGGGTGAGCACGCTCAACGAGAGGGGCGGGGGCGGCTACGTCAACGGCCCCCTGGCGAGCGCACGCTTCTACCACAGCCAGGGCGCCTTCCACGGCCTGACTTTCGACCGCGACGGCCACCTCTACGTGGCCGACAAGGCCAACATCGCCATCCGCAAGATAGACCTCGAGAACGGCGTGGTCTCCACCTTCGCCGGGCGGGGCCCGAAAGACAAGATGGACATGCCCCGCGACGGCGCGGCGCTGGATGCCCGCTTTCACCCCGGGGGCGGGCCCAACACGATCTACTACGACCGCGCCAACCACCGCTTCGTGCTTCGCTCGGACGACGAGCGCGCAGCCAGGGTCATCTGCCGGCGCAAAGACAAGTGGGTGGTGCACACCCTCGCCGCGCGGCTCCCGCGGGTCGACGGCAGTTCCGACGTCGTGCACCTGAGCGGGCGGCCCTGCGGGGTGGACGCCCGCGGGCGCATCTACATGCTGGCACGCGGCGGGATCATCGTGGTCGAGCGAGCGCGCAGCGTCAGGAGCCACGTCCGCCAGGCGTCCGAGGGCGTCTTCGCCACCCCCAACCGGACCGCAGAAAGGCTGACCGTCGGCCGGGAGATGGCCCTGCCCTCTCCCACCGCCCGGGGCCAGCGCCACCCCGCTCTGGCCTACGGCAAGGGGGTGTACCTGCTGGTCTGGTGCGAGGGGTTCACCGGCGCCGGCGGCCAGAGCGACATCCTGGCGATGCGCGTGGCTCCCTCCGGCGAACTGCTGGACACCAAGCCTATCCCTGTCTGCACCGAGGCGGGCATCCAGGAGCTTCCGGCGGTGGCCTTCTGCGCGGGGAAGTTCCTGGTCGCCTGGGTGCAGGCGAACCGTTCCTCCGATGCCGGAGGCCGGCTTCGCATGCGCGCGATCACCCCCGGGGGCCGACCGGCACCCGCCACCCACACGCTGGACCTGACCGGCAAGGCCACGCACCCGGCGCTCTCTTCCAACGGCAGGGACCGCTTCCTCCTGGCCTGGCAGGAGCACAACGGCAAGTACTTCGAAGTCCGGGGCGCCCTGCTGGACGCCAAGAACGCAGCTCCGCCGGGCGGGCCACACCTGAAGATCATGAGCGGATCGGAACCCGCGGGCCTCGGCTGGGCACGCGGGGGCAAGATCGCCACGGCGTGGACCGGGTCGGGTTACGTCGTCGGTCAGTCGTCCTACGCAACCTGGCTGAGCCCGAGCGGCAAACCCCTCCTGGGCCTCACCCGGACCTGGTCGAGCTGGAGCCCGGGTGGCCACACGATTGCCCCGGCGTGGGGCAAGGCCTTCCTGTTCTTCTCGCACCGTCCCTACCTGGACCCCTGGGGCTGGGGCGGCAACGGATCGATCCTGGGGATGACCGTCACGCCCGAGGGCGCGCGCTCCGAACGCGACAGGTTCGTCAAGATGTTCCCGGCTGACGACAAGAACCTCCAGTTCGTGCTTCTCGCCGACGGCAACGTACCCAACGCCCTGGACGTTTCGCGGTGGTTCAACCACCCCGGCTGGCCCATGGGCATGCCCGGGGGGCTGAAGCACACCCGCGGCGACCTCTGGCCCAGCGGGACTCCCGCCGCGGCCCACAACGGCGAGAGCCTGGTGGTCGTCTGGCCGCGAGCCCACCTCGCGGACAACCGCAGGCTGCGCAACCGCGACCTCTACCTCAGGCGGGTGCTGCCCGACTGGGGACTGGTCGACGCCGAGCCGGTGGCGGTCAGCGCCGCCCCCACTGAGGAAACCAACCCGGTGATGTGCGCGGGGACCAGAGGCAAAGTGCTCCTGGCCTACGAGAAGCTCTCTGCCGAAGGAGTCGCCGTGCGCTACCGCGCGATATCAGAGGAGACAGACCGCGATCCACCGCGCGTGATCTGGGTCGCGCCAAAGTCCCGCAACGAGATGGTGGTGGCCTTTGACGAGCCGGTGGCCGAGAAGAGCATCAGGCTGGAGGGCTTCAGGATCGACGGGCTCAAGATCAGGTCCGCGAAGTTCGTTCCCGGCGGCAGGGCCATGCGCCGCATGGTCCTGCTGGAAACCAGCCCGCCGACAGTCGGGCAGGAGTACGCCCTGGAGGTCGACGCGGTCACCGATCGCAGCCCCGCTGCCAACCGGATGCAGAACGTGAAGTTCCGGTTCCTGGCCAAGCCCGGCTTCATGCAGATCCGCGAGAAGGTCACCCGCTGGCCGGTAAACGGCCCTCCGACCGTGACCTACGACAGCCGCTGCCCCGTAGGCCACCGCGACTACATCGCCCTCTGGAACGTGCTGGGCGTGCTGCCGCGCCGGGCCACCGGCCACCCCTTCGACCCCGGAAAGGTCCAGCCCTCACCGGGCGAGGAGATCAAGGTCGGCGAAACGACGGTCAAGTGGCGCCAGATCAAGGGCGAAGCCGTTGACCTCGGCGGATGGTTCGGCCGCAAGGCCGACAGCACCGTCTACGCGGCAACCTACACGTTCTCGGACCGCGACCGCGAGGCCCTGCTTCGAATGGACACCAACGGCCACAACCGTGCCTGGCTCAACGGCAAGCTGGTCAACGACGGCATCACCGGGTCGAAGCGAGACCGCAGTTCGCACGACCACAGCGACGAGGTGCCCGTCAAGCTGCGCCGCGGCTGGAACCGTTTGCTCGTCCAGATCGAGAACCGCGCGGCCTACTGGTTCCTCTGCGCGCAGATTACCGACCGCCGCGGGAGGCCCATGCACGACCTGACGTGGCAACTCGATAAGCCCCGGTGATCGGTGACTTGTGGTCCGTGATCGCTGAGTTCTGCTCGAGTAATTAGCATTCACCGATCAGCGTTCATGGATCTCCCCTCTCCCGGGGAGGGGGGGACAGCGTCTTTATTCTTGAAGGCGCACTGCGAGCCACTAGAATGGCATGTCAGCCAGGCCGTGGGGGACCGGGAGCGGCGGAACGCGCCTCCGTTGGCTCTCCCGGAGACCGGCCGACGGAAAGCTCCTGATGCCCATGACCGACCGAACCGCGCGCTGGCGGCTGAGCAGGCCCGCCCCGCAGCAGCGCGGCAAGCTGGCCGACGAACTGCGCGTATCGCCGATAACGGCCCAGCTCCTGATCAACCGCAAGATTGACGACGCTGGCGCGGCCCGTCGCTTCATGGCGGCGCACTTCGAGGACATCATCGATCCCTCGCTGCTGCCGGATATCGGCCCGGCCGTCGACCGCCTGGTCCAGGCGATCTCGGGCCGCCAGCACGTAGTAGTCTACGGCGACAGCGATGCCGACGGCCTGGCGGCCACCGCTATCGTCACCCGGCTGCTGTCGATGCTCGGATGCCGCGTTGACACCTTTATCCCCGGTAGACTCACGGACGGCTACGGCCTTTCGACAGAAACGGCGGAACGCCTGATATTCGCCAAGCCGGACCTGGTGGTAACCGTCGATTGCGGCATCACCAGCGTCGCCGAGGTCCGCCAGCTGCGCGACGCCGGCGTCGACGTGATCGTAACCGACCACCACCAGCCGGGCGAGGAAGTTCCGCCGGCCAACGCGGTGGTGGCCGCGCGGCGGCCGGGATCGGAGTATCCCTTCGCGGATCTCTCTGGCGCCGGCGTAGCCTTCAAGCTGGCCTGGGGCCTGGCCCAGGCGCTCAGCCCCGGCAAACGCGTCTCGGACGAATGCCGCGAGTTCCTCAACGAGGCCACCGCGCTGGTAGCCCTTGGGACCGTCGCGGACGTGTGTCCCCTGCGCGGTGAAAACCGGGTACTGGTCCGCTACGGACTGAAGGCGATTACCGCCTCGCGCCGACCGGGTCTGGCCGCGTTGCTGGCCTCCGCGCGCCGGGTCTCGCGCGGCTACCGCCGCGACCTCACCGCCCGCGACGTAGCCTGGTCGCTGGGACCGGTGATCAACGCCGCGGGCCGCCTGGGCCGACCGGAAACCGCCCTGGAACTGCTGCTCGCCGACGAGACCGAAGAGGCCGAGCGTCTTGCCGCTGAACTGGTCAGGATGAACTCGCAGCGGCGCGCGCTGGGACGCTCGGTGGCCGGCGAGGCGATGGCCGAGGCCGAGGCCGAAATGGACGCCCCCGCCCTGGTTCTGGCTTCCGAGGCCTGGCACGGAGGCGTGCTGGGCCCCGCGGCCAGCAAGGTCTCGGAGAAATTCGGCCGCCCGGCCCTGCTGGTAGCCTTCGACGGCGACGTCGGCCGAGGCTCGGCCCGCGCGCCCAAGGGCAGCCGGCTGAGCGATCTCCTCGCCGATTGCAGCGAACACCTCGAGGCCCACGGCGGCCACGACGGCGCAGCGGGGCTCACCGTCAAGCGCTCGAATTTCGAGGCCTTCAAGGCCGCGTTCCTCGCCGCGGCGCAGAAGGCCCTGGGCGCCGCCGAGATTCCTGAACTCGAAACCTCCGTTGAGGCCGAGGTGCCCATGGGCGAGCTGACCCGTGCCCTGGCCGAGGAGGTCGACCAGCTGCGCCCCTTCGGCGAAGCCAACCCCGAGCCGATCCTGGCCAGCCTGGGTCTCACCATCGCTGGGGTCCCCCGAACGATAGGTGCGGGCCGCTCGATCAGCTTCCGCGTGAAGAACGGCAGTGGTCGCTCGATTCGCGCGGTGGGCTTCGGGTGGGCCACGAACATGATAGAACTGGAACAGTTGGGCAGGAAGGGCCGGCTCGATCTGGCGTACAAGCTCTCCCGGGATATCCGCACCGGAGAGCCCGAGTTGATACTGGAAGACTACCGCCCCAGCAGCTAGCTGGCCGCAGAATAGCGGCCTGACGAGGATCGTAACCATGCTCAAGGCAACCGCCCTGATTCCGGCTCTGGCCTGGCTGCTTGCGCCGTGCGTCGCCCAGGCAGTGGAGGTCACCGGGACAGAGCCCGGCTCGCACCCGACTCCCGGGCGAACCGCCAAGGCCGAAACCACCTCGCCGGAGAAGAAGGCGCAACCCGCCTCGTCCGAAACCGATAAACCCGATGGCCCCGCAGGGAAGACCGGGCAGCAGCCCGCAGGGCTCGACGTCAAGGCCGAGATCCGCAAGTGTGAGAAGCTCTCCTCCTCCGACAAGACCGACCGCGAGCGCCTGGCGGCGCTGTGCCTCCTCGACGGCCAGATTGCCAGGGGCTGGAAGATCATCCGCGATCTGGCCAGGCTGGAGAAGCCCTCAACCGCCGAGGAATCGCTGGGAAGCGCCATCAGAAAGCTGCGCGCGAAGCTGGCCGGGATGCCCCGCCGCACCGCGAACACCCCTCCCAAGCGCGAGGAAGTCGTCGCCCGCCTGCGCCTGGCGATGACCGCCCTGGCGATGAACTCCCCGGCCGAGGCGCTCGCGGCGCTCGAACCGCTCAGGGCCCGCGACCGCGCCGACAGGCTCGAGCTTCAGCGCCTGGCGCTTTCGGGACTGGCCGCCTGGAGCGCGGGGGTCAAGGACAAGGCAGAGCATAATCTCGAAAGCCTGCTGAAGAAGGTCGTCGCCGGTCGCCGCCTGGCGCTGCGCTCGGCGGCGCTGGTCGACCGCGTGACCTGCTACGGCGTCTACGATGAACGGTCCCGACGCACTGTGCGCCCCGGAGAGAGCGTCATGGCCTACGTCGAAGTGCTCAACTTCCAGTGCAACGGGATGGACACCGGCGGGCACCTCACCGCCCTGGAGGTCAGCCTGGTCTTCGAAGAGGAGAGCGAGAAGAAGGACCGCCGCGGCAACCCCGTCAAGGTCCGCCGGGTAGTCCGGGAGCTCCCGGGCTTCTCTCGCGTGCGCCACCGCACGCGCTCTCCGCTGCGGGACCTGCACCTGGTGATCCGCTTCAAGGTGCCTCCCGAACTGCAAGCCGGCACTAAGAACCACGGAAAAGACAAGGCCCACTTCGTGAAGATCATCGTCACCGACCAGGGCAACGTACCAGCCGCCGTCGAGGGCAAGGAAAGGAAGCCGACGCCCTCCGCCTCGATCAGGCTGCCGCTCAGGGTGGCCGGGTAGAAACCCGGTGACCGCCCCGCGGACGCCTGAGCGCGACCATCGGCATTGCCGCCGGCCCACTTGAGAAGTGGACCGCGCATCGCTATCATGCCCCGGTCGCCGGAACCCGATGATCTGAAGGAGACCGACTATGGCCGCATCACAGAACTGTGACAACTCCGTCGACTGCGCCTGCACCTACCAGGGTTGCCCCCGGCACGGCAAGTGCTGCGAGTGCCTCGCCTACCACCTCAAGAACGATCAGCTTCCCGGCTGCTGTTTCCCGCCGGAAGTGGAGAAGACCTACGACCGGTCCTTCGCCAAGTTCTGTGAGGTTCACGGAAGCTGAAGCCCCGCTGGAGGATCCGGCAGAACGGATCGAAGACCGGAAGGGGGAAGGACCGCAGTCCCGGCGCTTGCGTACCGCGTTTCCTCCGCCTTTCCGCTCGTCTTTCCTCCCCCTCCCGCAGTTCCAGCCTGCCGGTCATCCAGTCCGCCTCGCCCCCGTTAACGCACGGAGTCCAGGATTGAACACGAGCGATTCGGGCGTCTACAAGCGTATCGTCGACACCCTGGACGAGGGCGTGTATATGGTGGATCTCGAGCGCAGGATCACCTACTGGAACTCAGGCGCGGAACAGCTTACCGGCTACAGCGCTGAGGAGGTCTTGGGCCGGTCCTGCTGCGACGACTTGCTCCAGCACATCACCGACCGCGAGCATGGCCTCTGCGCCCGGAACTGTCCGATGATGTGCGCGCTGTCCGGCGACGAGAGCGTCGCCTCCGAACTCTACCTGCGCCACAAGTCCGGGCACCGCGTGCCGGTACGCGTGCGGGTAATGCCCATCCGCTCGGCCGAGGGAAAGCCGGTCGCCGCGGTCCAGATATTCAGCGACAACCGCGCTACGATCGCGGCCGAGATGCGCATCGCCAGGCTCGAGAGGGAAGCGATGCTCGACCCCCTCACGAGCCTGGGCAACCGCCGGCGCGCCGATCAGCAGCTGGCCCACCGGCTGGACGAACTCGACCGCTACGGGTGGCCATTCGGCGTGATCTTCGTCGACATCGACAACTTCAAGACCGTTAACGACAGCTTCGGTCACGACGTCGGTGACGAGGTTCTCAGGATGATCGCCCGCGACCTGTCGGTCGACACCCGCGAGACCGACCACGTCTGCCGCTGGGGCGGCGAGGAGTTCCTGGTGATCGTTCTCAACGTGGACGAGAACCGGCTGCAGTACATCGCCAACAAGCTGCGCTATCTCGTCGAGCAGTCCGGCTTCGAGAGCGAAGGCAACCAGGTACGCGTGACGGTCTCTGTGGGCGCGACCATGGCGGTGCGGGGCGAGAGCCGCGAAGAACTCCTCAGGCGAGCCGACGCGCTGATGTACCACAGCAAGCAGACCGGCCGCAACCGGGTCTCGACCCGCCTGCCCGCCGACCTCGGCCGCTAGCAGGCCGTCGAAAGACGGCCTGCCGGAACCACCTCAACCGCCAAGACGAAGAGAGACGGGCTTCTCCGAATCACCCCGCCGCGGCCGAGGTCTTCCCCGCCACTTCTTCAGCGCACGCAAGCTCGCAGGAAGAAACGAGCGCTTCCGCCCGCGGCAGCACGTCCGACAGTCTGCGCGCGCTCCCAGCCACGCGGGAAGGCCCTTTTGGCATTCTTGGTGTCCTGGCGTTCTGAAAGCGCTACTTGTACGTGAAGTAGAAACCGAGGTAGGTGACCCCCAGGAGCACCAGCGCACCGGCGATGCCGGCCAGGTAGCCGCGGCCGGGCTTGACCGCACCGTGTACCTTGCGGATCGACTTGTGCAGCCGGGGCGCGAGAACCTCGGCGGCCATGGTGTAGGCTATTCCCACGATCATCATGATCAGCAGGGCCCGCAGCCACCTGTTGGGCACCGAAAGCTGCAGGAGATTCGTGAGCCACTCCTCGCCCAGGCCGATTCCCAGCAGGCCGACCAGCAACAGCAGCCAGCGCTGGGTCTTGCGCAGCAGATCCTTCATCGTTCACTCGCTTTCAGTCACGGGGCAACGGCCCGTGCCGCACCATTTGCGGGAAGACATGAAGAATCGACGTATCGAAGGGGTCACCGGCAATCCGGCCTTGCAGGCCTCCGGTCGCCGACGCTTCCATTCCTCCAGACCTCCAGCCTTCCCACACTTCGTCAGTCCTTCGGCCTGACCAGCGCTTTGCTCTCCGAGGCGGGTATGCGCATGTCCATCGGCGTGCCGAAGTCACGATGGTCGAGGTACTCGGCGGCGCCGCCGGCGGCCCTGCCCAGCGCAAAGGCCAGGAAGGGGATCGCCACGGCGCGCTCGAAGGTAATCTTCTTCTCGGCCAGCATCGGCCAGGTGATGCCCAGCCAGACCGAGGCGATCGCCGCGTCGACGTTCACAGCCCAGGCCTTGGTGGAGACACCTATGTCCCGGATCTTGACGCTCAGCTTGTGGTAGAACTCCAGGAAGACGTTGCCGTAACCGACTTCGGAGAGGTACTCGCTGATCAGCACTTCACGCGGATCGAAGTTGACCGGCTTGTCCTTGTAGACCGGGTGACCCATGCACGGAATGCGCCGGTAGTCGACGCCGGCCTCCTTGGCTGCGGCACGCTCGGCCGCGAAACGCTGGGCCTCCTTTTCGACGATCGCGTCGATATCCACAGGTGGCTTGCCCTTGAAGAAGGGGTCCTCGAGGTCCACGTCCTTGAAGACCCGCGACAGGTACCTCACCGCCGCGGCGCCGTTGCCTCCGTGCACCGTACCGATCGACGCCAGCGTGGCGATCATCGCGGTGTTGGGGCTGTTCCCGGCACTTGCCGAGAGCTTGGCGCCCTGCGCGCTGATCGTTCCCGGGCCGTTGGACAGGGCAGCAATCAGCAGCTTCTCGACCAGCGCCGAGGCGAACTCCTGGCGAGGCTCCTCGCCGGTCCAGCTGACGATCAGCGCCTTGCCGAAACTGCCCTCCTTCATGAGATTTGTCAGCGAATAGCCCTGTATCCGCGGAATGGCCCCGTCGTTGCTGGAGGCGTGGCTGGCGTTGCGCATGTTCCTGCGCGGCAGGTCTGCACCCATCTCCACGCCGGCCAGTTGGCGCATCTGCTTGTCGTAGGGCTTGGGCACCGTGCCCATATGGGCCACCAGGCGCGCGGGCAGCTTCTTGCCCAGGCCACGCATGTTGACCATCCAGGGGTTCAGACGCAGCGGCGCATGCGGGCGGAAGTCCCGCTCGCGACCCAGCGCCTGGCGCACCAGGCTGGCGGCCCGCGGCAGGTGGTGCAGCGTGGTCACCCGGATGCCCTTCCGGAACTTCGCCAGCTGCTTGCGGGCACGGGGGTAGCGCTTGTCGATGTCGAAGGGCGCTGCGCCGAAGTACTCGTCGAAGAGTTTCATCTTGCCGCTGGCGCTGGTCTCGGGACCCTCCACCACCGCTCCGGCGTGCCCCAGCGAGAGGCTGCGCCCCTCGGCCAGGGTTCCGGCCACGTAGACCACCAGCGGCAGGTCGATCTTCTCGGACTTCATCAACTCCAGGGCCTCTGCCTCGTAGAGGCCGCCGGGCTCGACGTACATCACTACCATCTTGGTGGTCGGCTCGTTGGCGGCCAGGTGCAGGAAGTGCGCCGGGGGCGTGAGGATCAGCACGTCCTTTCCCGTCGAACAGCCGAAACTGGTGCCGAACCCGGCGCTCAGCATGTAGGAAGCCACGGTGTTCACCATGTTGCCGCTGTTGCTGATGATCGTGGTCGAGCCGGGCAAGAAGCTCTCGGCCGGGTTGTCCCCGCCCACCGCGCCGACGCGCACCCCGTCGTGCGCGTTGATGATGCCCAGCGTGTTGCAGCCGATCACGTCTATCTCGGCCTCGGAGCAGATCTGCCGGACCTTGGCGGTGACCTCCACCGAAACGTGCTCGGTGATCACGTAGATGGTCTCGACCTTGCCCCCGCTGTGGTCCACCACCTCCTTGACCTCGCCGTAGACCGCCTCCGGCGGCGAGTAGACGATGATCTTGTTGGGCTGCTTTCCGGCCGGCAGCTTCTGCATCATCTCGCCGAAGGTTGCGAAAACCGGCACCCGCGCGCCCTTCACGGGCTTGACCTCCTGGCCGCCCTTGCCCAGCGCCCAACCGCCGACGATGTTGCCGCAGTAGCGCTGGCTGTTCTCGGTCACCTTGCTGGCCTCGCGCCCGGTAACGTTGCTGACCGCCACGCGGTCACCGGACTTGAGCAGGTCCGCGAGTCTGCTGGCTCTCATTTCTCACCCCCGCTCTCGGAAGTCGCGGCTACAAGCCGGGCGGCATACTCCGCCACCAGTGTCACCGGCGTGTCGGGCCCGAAGATCACGTAGGGCAACCCCAGTGCCTCCAGCGTGTTGCGCATGGAAGTCAGGCCCTTGACCAGGTGCGGACCGCCGCGCCCGATAACCACCGGGATATCCACCGGGCCCTTCTCCTCGAAGTAGTTGGCCAGCGCGTCGCCGATCGCCTGAAACGTTACGTCGATCAGCGTGTTGTTGGCCTTGCCGCCGAGGATCAGAAGCAGCCTGGCGTTGGCCAGGTGGTGATCGAAGCAGATCCTGGCCGTGCCGTACATCCGCTCGTACGGCGGGTTGCCGCCGAAGTCCGACAGGAAGATCGGCGAGCCGCCGTTGCTCTCCAGCGTCTCGCAGACGATGGTCGAGGCCCCGCCGCCGAACAGGATCGGCAGAATCGCCTGGCCGCCGAGATCTGAAACGTGGGCCTGCCCCTGGTGGCTCGAAGCGTTCCAGGCGCTCATCTCCTCCTCGAACGCCGAGGTTGAAGCCGGGTAGTCCGGCAGTTCCAGGTGGAGGTTCCTGAACTTGTAGTTGGCCTCGTCGAAGACCGCCTTGAAGTCGCAGGCCACCGCATCGCCGGAGGCGCTGATCCGCCATGGGTTGACCTCGCACATGCGCATGCCCGTGGAGATGAACAGGTCCCACAGGTTGACCAGGGCCCGCGAGAACCTGCTCAGCGCGTTCTTCGGGCAACCCAGATTCTCCAGCATCTCGCTGGCCTGGTAGGCGTCGAGGCCCTTGAAGACGTCGACCGCCAGGTGGGCCTTGTCCTTCTCGTCAACGGCCTCGATGTCCATGCCACCCTTCATCGAAAGGGTCAGCATCGGCGAAAAGGATCGCGAGTCATAGGTAATCGCCGAGTAGGCCTCGGCCTCGGCGGGCACCACCTCCACGGCGTAGGCCCCGCGCGGAAGCTTGCCGCCGATCTCGAGGCTGCCGACCTTCTTTATCGCCCGCTGGGCCTCGACGAACTCGGCGACCTTCTTGACCGCCCCGCTCTTGCCGCGCTTGCCGGCAAGCACGTCGGGCTTGACGATGGCCTCGCCGCCCCAGCCCTCCAGCGCCTCGCGGAGCTCCCTGGCGGGAGCATCGCCCGGAACGTGCCGGGGCACCGGGATGCTGTGACGCTTGGCAAGCTGTTCCAGAAACGTGAGCTCGGCGATCTCTATCGGCATGACCTGCGCCTCCCGAAGCCTGTGCTTCGAACGTTCCCCACCGGCCTGCTACCCGCCGGCCTTCTTCCTCTGCAGCGACAGCGCGCCCCCGGCAAGAACGATCTCGGTCTGGCGCCCGCTGAGACTGGCGACGGCCGGGATCTTCGTGCCCCTGGTGGCGTTCTCGAGGATCACCTCGCCGCCCGAGGCGATCGCGGCGGCGACGCCCGGGGCCCTGATCTCGTCGTCCTGCTCGATACCCTCGTAGTCGCCGGGGTCCTTGAAGCTCAGCGGCAGGATCCCGAAGTTGATCAGGTTGTCGCTGTGGATGCGCTGGAAGCTCTTGGCCAGCACAACCTTGACGCCCAGGAACATCGGGCAGATCGCGGCGTGCTCGCGCGAGGAACCCTCGCCGTAACTCTCGCCGCCGACGATGACGTTGTGCCGGCCGGAGTCGCGGTTCCTGGCGGCGCGCTCTGGGAACCCGGAGTCGACCGTCTCGAAGACGAACTCCGAGTACTTGGGCACGTTGGACCGGTACTTCATGCGCGCACCGGCGGGGATTATGTGGTCGGTGGTGGTCTTGTCCCCAACCTTGATGGCGACCACCCCGTCGATGTCCGCCGGGAAGGGATCGTTGGACGGCGGCGCGCCGATGTTCGGACCGCGCTCGACCTGGACCTTCTCGGGCTCTTGCACGTCAGCCGGGAAGATGAACATGCTGTCGTCGACGATCAGCCTTTCCGGCGCGGCGGCCTGCGGGCAGTCCATACCCGACTTGCGCGGATCGATGATTACGCCCTTTATCGCCCCGACCGCGGCCGTTTCGCAGGAGACCAGGTAGGCCTGGGCGCTCCTGGTGCCCGAACGGCCCTCGAAGTTGCGGTTGGAAGTGCGAAGTGAAACCGCGTTCGTTCCCGGCGACTGGCTGTTGCCGATACAGAAACCACAGGCCGAGCCGTCGAGTCGCGCGCCGGCGGCGATCAGGTCCGCGAGATAGCCGTCCTTCTCGATGTTCTGGAGCACCTGGCGCGAACCCGGTGCGACTACCAGGCTGACTCCCGGAGCCACGGTGTGGCCCCTGAGTATCATTGCCGTGGCCGCCAGGTCCTTGTACGAGGAGTTGGTGCAGGAGCCCACGCAGACCTGGTCGACCTTTAGGCCCTCGAGCGACTCCACCGTGGCTATGTTGCCCGGCGAATGCGGCGTGGCCGCCAGGGGCACGATGCTCGAAAGATCGATTTCCACGACGCGCTCGTACTCCGCGTCGTCGTCGGCCTCGATTCCCGACCAGTCCCCTTCCCTGCCCTGGGACTCGAGGAACGCGCGGGTGGTACCGTCGCTGGGAAACACCGAGGTGGTCACGCCGCATTCGGCGCCCATGTTGGTGATAGTGGCGCGCTCGGGAACCGAAAGCGTGGCAACCCCCGGCCCCCCGTACTCGAATACAGTATTGACGTTGCCCTTGGTGCCGAACTGGCGCAGGACCTCGAGGATCACGTCCTTGGCCGCGACCCAGTCCCCGAGCCGGCCGGTCAGGTTAATCCTCACGACCCCGGGGCACACCAGGTGAAACGGCGCGCCGCCCATGGCCAGGGCCACGTCCAGGCCGCCGGCACCGATGGCTATCATGCCGATGCCGCCCCCGGTGGGCGTGTGCGAGTCCGATCCCAGCAGCGTCCTGCCCGGCCTGCCGAAGCGCTCGAGGTGCACCTGGTGGCATATGCCGTTGCCGGCCCGCGAGAGCACGATGCCGTACTTCGCGGCGATCGAACGCAGGTAGGCGTGGTCGTCGGCGTTCTCGAAGCCGATCTGTATCGTGTTGTGGTCGATGTAGCTGACCGACAGCTCGGTGCTGATCTTCTTCAGGCCGGTGGCCTCGAATTGCAGGTAGGCCATCGTGCCCGTGGCGTCCTGGGTCAGGGTCTGGTCGATCCGGATGGCGATCTCGAACCCGGGATTCCAGACCCCCTCCACCAGGTGGGCCTCCAGAAGCTTCTGGGTGATCGATGCTCCCATTGCGTAGTCACTCCTTCTCCAAAGGCATCATCCGCAGTGTCGAAACATCCGTGGGATCAAGGCGCACCGGACCGCGGCCCCGCAAAAAAACGCCGCCGCCTTCGCCAGGCGGCGGCAAGTGTTTGCAGACGCACAGTTCGAAAATCCGTTTCGCAGGCATGGGCCGTGGCCTCCAACCTATGGCAGCGGCGCCCGAGGCGCTCGCCCCGCCCACAGCATACACCGACGTGATCCGGATGCAATTGAAATCCCCAACAGCCGCGCGCAAACCGAACTTGCCCGGAACATGGAGGTTTCTCGCCACGTGAAACTCCCACGCGGACACAGCCCGCGGGCCGCAATGAAGGAATCGAAACAGCACGGAGATGCCAATTAGGAGAAACGCCGGCGGGCTTCTCCAATCAGGCTTGCTCCCGCCTGCCGAAATCGGCTGCGGCGACAGGCTGCGAACTCCTGAGGGGCCGCTCAGAACGAGAGCGAGAGTCCCACTTCGAACATCATCGAGTTGATTTGGTCGACGGTATTGGGGTTTCCGCCGAAGTCCAGTTCGGCCTGTTCCCAGGCCACGCCCAGCGTGAGCCAGGAGTACTCGCCGAAGCGCCACTCCAGGCCCACGCGGGACTCCAGTATCATTTCGCCGTTGAGTCGCGAGGTCTCGACCTCGGCGTAGGCGGCGTTGCCCTCCACCGGGAACTCGGTGCCGATTTCCGCGCTGAGAAACAGCCGCCTCTTCACCAGCCCGGACCGCAGGTGCGCGTAGCCGCCGAGGCAGATCACCTCGGAGTCGTAGGCGGTGTTTTCGGCCTCCGAGTCGACGTGGCTCTTCCAGGAGCGGTAGCTCAGCGCGCCCAGCACGCTCAGCACCGTGCGGCGCTTCAGATCCCAGCCGTAGCCCACCCGGGTGCGCAGGTCGTAGCTGTCGAGATCCACGTCGGCATCGTCCACCGACTGCGTCTCGCTGAACAGCCCCCGGAAGCGGAAGTCGGAGCTCGGCCCCTTGCCGGTGAAGCTCATCACCAGCGCGGGGCGATAGCCGCTGGCATCCCACTCCCGCTCGGTGGAGGCGTTCTGGAGCACGTGGGCTTCGACGCTGCCGAATCCCAGCCGCAGCTCCACCCGCCCGCGGTCCTTCTCGAAGAGGAACAGCTCGCTGGCACCCGCCGTCCCTCCCAGGACCGCCAGCAGCGCGAAGATTGCAGGCGCTCTCACGGCTGCTGCCGCTCCGTTCTGCGCCGCAGACGGGAGAGGAGGCAGGCTGCGAGCATCGCTACGTAGGGGAAGCACCAGGCCAGCGGATCGGCCGCGGAGCCCGGGCCCATCGAGCAACCGCCCTTGCCGCCGCCGCCCGGCCCGCGATCGCTTCCGCCGTCGCCGCCATCGTCGTCGCCGCCACCTCCGGAACTGCCACCGCCGCCACCACCGCCACCACCGCCACCACCGCCGCCGCCGCCGCCGCCACCGCCACCGGCGGCGTTGACGATCAGCGTGACGGTCATGGTCTCAGGAGTGTTGGTGGCACCCGGTGCGGTGATCGTGATCTGCGCGGTGTAGGTACCCGGCGTCAGTGCTGCCGTGGAGTAGTTGACTGAGATGGGATCCTTTTCACCGGTCGAGTTTCCCGAGCCCGGAGTACAGCTCAGCCAGGCTTCGCTCGCGCTCAACGTGTAGTTGAGTGTGCCCCCACCCGAGTTCCAGAGCATGAAGCTCTGCGCCGCCGCGTCCGTGCCCTCTACGCAGGAGTTGCTCAGCGAAGACACGCCGCAGTCGATGCACGGGTCGGGCGGCGGCGGAGCCGTCACCGTGAGCGTGACGGTTATCGCCTGCGGCGAGTTCGTGGCTCCCGCGGCGGTCACCGTTATCGTCGCGCTGTAGGTGCCCGCCGCCAGCGCCCCGGCGTCGTACTTGACGGCTATCCCGTCCTTCTCACCGGTAGACGTACCCGACGTCGGCGTGCACGACAGCCACGACGCGTTGTCGCCTATCGAGTAGCTCAGCGTGCCGCCGCCCGAGTTCCACACCTCGAAACTCCCGTCGGCAGGACTGGAACCCTCTACGCACGAGGCCGTCAGGCTCACAGGGCTCAGCGCGATTGCCGGCTTGGCGCTCACCGTCAGCGTCACCGACACCGCCTGCGGCGAGTTCGTGGCTCCCGCCGCGGTCACCGTTATCGTCGCGCTGTAGGTGCCCGCCGCCAGCGCCCCGGCGTCGTACTTGACGGCTATCCCGTCCTTATCGCCAGTAGACGTACCCGACGTCGGCGTGCACGACAGCCACGATGCGCTGTCGCCTATCGAATAGCTCAGCGTACCGCCGCCCGAGTTCCACACCTCGAAACTCCCGTCGGCAGGACTGGAACCCTCTACGCACGAGGCCGTCAGGCTCACAGGGCTCAGCGCGATTGCCGGCCGGGGATGCACTGTCAACGTTACGGCCACGGTCTGCGGCGAGTTCGTCGCACCCCCCGCGGTCACCGTAATTGTCCCGTTGTAGGTCCCCGCCGCCAGCGCCCCGGCGTCGTACTTGACGGCTATCCCGTCCTTCTCACCGGTAGAGGTACCCGACGTGGGCGTGCACGACAGCCACGATGCGTTATCGCCTATCGAGTAGCTCAGCGTACCGCCGCCCGAGTTCCACACCTCGAAACTCCCGTCGGCAGGACTGGAACCCTCTACGCACGAGGCCGTCAGGCTCACAGGGCTCAGCGCGATCGTCGGGTCCGGACAGGTTACCGTCACGTTCCAGGTGTGCGAGGCCGTGCCGCCCTTGCCGTCGGAAACAGTGACCTCGATCACGTGGGCCCCGGCGTCGGCGTCCGCCGGGCTGTAGGAGAAGTCGCTGTCAACCTCGCCGATCCCCGCGCCGTCCAGCTTCCACGAGTAGCTCAGCGGATCGCCGTCGACGTCGTGCGGCCAGACCTCGAAAACCTGCGTGGTGCCCGCCGCCATGGTGAACGGCGTGCCCGGCTGCGCCGTGCTGATCTCAGGCGCGTCGTTCACACCCGTCACCGTGATCGAAACCGTCGCCGGGCTGCTGTCGTCAGTCCCGTCGTTGACCTTGAACTCGAAACTGTCCGAACCCGCGTAGTCCAGGTCCGGCGTGTACGTGCGACTGGCGCCCGCACCCGTCAGCGTGCCGTGCGCCGGGGGCGTCACCACAACGTACGTCAGCGGGCTGCCCTCCGGGTCCGAACCGCTCAGCGTGATGCCCCTGGCGGTGTCTTCCGCCGTCGAGACGCTCTGCGCGTCGGCCGTCGGCAAGTCGTTCACCGACGTTACCGTGATCGCAACCGTCGCCACGTTGCTGTCCGCCGTCCCGTCGCTGACCTTGAACGTGAAACTGTCCGGACCGTGATAGTCCGCCGCCGGCGTGTAGGTAACGTTCGGCGCCGCCCCCGCCAACGTACCGTGCGACGGCGAATCCACGATCTGCCAGACCAGCGCGTCGCCCTCGGCATCAGAAGCCGTCAGCGTGATCGCCCTGGCGGTGTCCTCCGCCGTCGTCACCACCTGGCCGTCAGCCACCGGCGCGTCGTTCACCGACGTTACCGTGATCGAAACCGTCGCCACGTTGCTGTCCGCCGTCCCGTCGCTGACCTTGAACGTGAAACTGTCCGAACCGTGATAGTCCGCCGCCGGCGTGTAGGTAACGTTCGGCGCCGCCCCCGCCAACGTACCGTGCGACGGTGAATCCACGATCTGCCAGACCAGCGCGTCGCCCTCGACGTCAGAGGCCGTCAGCGTGATCGCCCTGGCGGTGTCCTCCGCCGTCGTCACCACCTGGCCGTCAGCCACCGGCGCGTCGTTCACCGACGTCACCGTGATCGAAACCGTCGCCACGTTGCTGTCCGCCGTCCCGTCGTTGACCTTGAACGTGAAACTGTCCGGACCCGAGTAGTCCGGATCCGGCGCGTAACTCCGGCTCGCACCCGTACCCGTCAACGTCCCGTGCGACGGCCCCGTCATCACGTGATACGTCAGCGGATCACCGTCGGCGTCCGAACCCGTCAGCGTGATCCCCCTGGCCGTGTCCTCCGCCGTCGTCACCACCTGGCCGTCAGCCACCGGCGCGTCGTTCACCGCGTTGACCGTCAGGACGAAGCTGTCCGAGGCGGTCAGGCCGCCCCCGTCGGTCACCGTCACCGTGATCGTTGCCGTGCCGGCCAAATCCGCCACCGGCGTGACCGTCACCGTGCGATCCGCCCCGCTGCCGCCGAAGACGACGTTCGCCGCCGGCACCAGCGTTGCGTTCGAGGACGCCTTGCTCAGGCTCAGCGCGCCCGCGGCGGTCTCCGCGTCGCCCACCGTGAAGGCAATCGCACCCGTCGAGCCGTCCTCGTCGATCGCCGTGTCGGCGATGTCAGAGATTGTCGGCGCGGTATTGGTGCCGTCCGTCACGGTGATGCTCACCGTGTCGGTAGCCGTGCCGATCCCGTCGGCCACCGTCAGTTTCGCCTCGTAGGTGCCCGCCGAGGTGTAGGTGTGGGTCGGGTTCTGCTCGCTGCTGGTGGCACTGTCGCCGAATTCCCAGCTGTAGCTGTAGGCGTCCGCGCCCAGGCCCCTGAAGACCAGCGAGCAGATGTCCACGTCTATCTGATTGTTGTTCAGCACCATCCGAACCGGGACCAGCCCCGCGGTGTTGGTGGTCGTCAGGTTCTTGCGCACTCCGCCGTTGATCGCCAGCTTCATCGAGTTGGGTGTCCACCACACCTCGATGGTGGTCAGCGTACCCTCGCTGTTGACCGTGCCGGTCTCCAGCGACTGGTCGACAACGCTTCCACCCACGATCTTCTTCACGCCCTGGTCGCTGTAGTTCGCGCCCTGCCAGGCGAACACGTAGGCGTTGCTTGCATCCTGTTCCAGCTTCAGCTCCTGGCTGTTGTCATTGGGATAGTCCTTGCGCTTGATCATCTCGATCCGGGCGTAGCCGGAAGCAGTGAGTGAGAGGTCGCGGGACATCGTGTGAGCCTTGTTGTCCGCGGTAACGATCCGCATCCAGTCGTTGGCTCCGCTCCAGCTGTGGCTGCCGCCGCTGCCGCCCCAGGTGTACTCGGCGGTGGTGTCGGCACTGAAGTCGTCCCGGAAGAGCACGCCGCCGGCGGCGCTGCCCGTGAAGTTCACCGTTAACGGCGCCGCGCCGCTCTCCGGTGTTGCCACCGCCTCGCAGGTCAGCACCACGACCTCGACGGTGACCGTGGCGCTGTCGCTCCCGCCGCGGCCGTCGCTGGTGGTGTAGGTGAAGGTGTCGGTGCCCGAGAACCCCGCCGGCGGCGTGTAGGTGATGTTCGCGCCGTTGTTGACCGCGGTGCCGCCGCTGGTCGGTGGGGTCACCGAACCCACGCTCAGTGTTCCGGCGGGCGCCGGACCGTCGTTGGCCAGAACGTCGATGGTTGTCGGAGCAACGGAGTAGATCGTCCGCACATCGTCGTTCGCGGTGACCGCGTAGACCTCTATGGTCTTTTCCTTCCAGGCCACCGCGCGCCACTCGTCCATCACCGAGGCACGCACCGTGCGGGTTCCGGTCGAGGGGTAGCTGTGGGTGAACTTGTTCCAGTCGGTCTGAGTGCTGTCGGTCGTACCGGTGGGGTTCTTACGCCCCATGTCAAACCCGTACATGAACCACTCCACCTGGTGTTCGTAGTCAACGTGCGGGCTGTCCGCGCCGGCCGCGTCGGTGTCGGAGACCGCCACCGTCAGGGTCAGCGGCTCACCCACCCGGACTCTGGTCCGGCTGGCGGTGAAACTGTCGATCTTCGGCAGCGCGTTGGCCGGTGAGGACATGGCGTGGATCGAGAGATCGCCGTAGAAGACCATCCGCAAATAGTCGGTGTACGGAAAGGAACTCACCGCCGATTCGCCCCAGCTCATGCCCCCGGCCAGCAGCGCGCGGAACCCGGGGTCGCCACCGTAGTCCTGCAAGATGATCATCTGGCCGGCGTAGGCGGTCTCGGTGGCCCCGTAGCTGAGCACGTTGCCGCCGTTGCGGGTCAGGAGCTGGTTGTTGACCACACCGCCGAAAGCCCCGCTGCTGCACGAACTGCAGTTCGCGAACCGCGCCTGGGCCATGAAATGGTGTATGGTGTCCCTGTTGACACTGTCATAGCCGAGTTCCCAGCCATGCGACTCCTCGTGCATCAGCTCACAACCCCGCTTGAAGGCTGTTGCCGGGCTCTGATACTCCACCGCCGGCCAGACATCCAGGGCGTTTTCCATGACACCGCCGTACCCCTGGCCGGGGTAGGCGTTGTCCCAGTGATAAGCCTTGTGGGGCAACCGTGAGACGCCGGTGCGGTAGTAGTGATTGGCGTCCAGCGCGCGCTTGAGCAGGGCCAGTTCGCTGCCGAACGTGAGTGAACTTCCGTTTTTCTCCAGGGCCCACATTCGGCTGACCCAGATCTCGTTGGTATTGCCGGTCTTCCTGTAATCATCGTCCAGATTCCAGAACACCAGATCGGTGCACTCTCCGTTGGATATGTTATAGGCCTTGGGCATGTTGCCGATCAGGATCGCCCCGGCCAGGAACTGCCCCGGCGCCAGATACTCGGACTTGAGGTAGTCCCACAGGCTCTTGGTGGAGCTCGACGGGCTCCAGGACTTGACCTTGGTGGCGTACCCTTCGGCCTCCAGGTCGGCCTTCAGCCGGTTCACCTCGGTCTCGATTTCCGGCAGCAACGTACTGTTGACCGCCAGGATCACCAGCATCCCCGAGGGATCGTTAGCTTCGCGGTAGAGGATGTTGCAGGTGACCTCCGCGGATTGCCCGTAACCATCGTCCACCTTCCAGGTGAACGAGTCCGTGCCGGTGAAGTCCGGATCTGTGGGGGTGTACTCGAAGTAGTAGCTGCCGTCCGGCACTGCGCTGCCGTGCGCCGGCGGGGTGACTACCGCCAGGGTCCTGGTCTGCCCAGAATCCGGGTCAGTCCACGCCGCGCGAATCCTGGCGGTCGCGGTGCCCTTGACGAAGAAGACCTTCTGGTCACTGGCAACCGGAACGGTGTTGGCCTTTACCGTGTACGAGTAGGTCGCGGTGTTCGAATCCGCCAGGCCGTCGCTCAACTTCCAGGTGAAATGGTCCGGACCGGTGTAGCCCGCGTTGGGCGTGTAGTACCAAAAGCCACTCTCCACCGGCGTTCCGACCGGGACGACCTTGTAGCCGCTCGAGTAGTACTCCAGCTTGCCGTGGTCCGGAGCCTCCACCAGCGTGAAGGTCTTGGGCTGATAGCTGTCCGGATCCGTGTAGGAGAGGCTTGCGGAATCCCTGACGACACCCGTGACTATCGTTTCGGAACGATCATTGGCCACCGGGGCGGTATTGGCCTCGACTGTGATCGAGCAGGTCGCTGTTCCCGAAGTGCCCGTGCCGTCGCTGGCCTTCCACTTGAACGAGTCTGGACCGGTGTAGCCTGCGTTGGGCGTGTAGTACCAGTAGCAGCCGCTGTCAACCCCGCTGCCGACCGGGACGACCTTGTGGCCACTCGAGTAGTACTCCAGCGTGCCGTGCGCCGGCGCGCTCACCAGCGTGTAGGACAGGTCGTTCGTGCTGGTGTCCGCGTCGGTTACGTCCAGCCTTATGAAATGGCGCAGGTCGCCCTCGGTAGCGGTCAGGCTCTGGTCCTTCGCCACCGGCGACTCGGAAGCCTCCGACCGCCCCGCCGCCCCAACCAGCAGGCACAGGACTGAAAGGATACGCAGCGCGTTTCCGGGCTTGGTCATCTTGCGGTCTCCCCTACTTCTCACTGTCTCCGCTCCTCATTGTCTCCGCCGGCGGCCACCCTGCGTGCTTCGGCGATCTTGCGCGCGTAGTAACTGCGAGCCATGGGGTCTGCCGGGATGCTCTTCTCCAGCCGCTCGGCGTATGCGCCGGCCGCGGCCCGCGCTTCCGGCGTACCGATCTTGCCGAGTGCCGCGATCACCGAAGAGGCGTACTCCAGGCTCCAGCCGTTGCCCTCCGGCCGGCGCAACTCGGCGGCCAGCACCGGAACGGCCTTCGGCGTGGCGATGCCGCCGAGCGCCTCCACCACCGACGTGCAGACCATGTCCTGGTGGCCGTCGGGACGAACGTGGTTCTCGCGTATCGCCCGCGAGAGCTCGGCGAGGACCTCCTCGCCGCCCTGGCGGGCCAGGGCCCTCACCGCCGCGCACACAACCACGGCATCCGAACAGCGCAGGCGCCCTGTCAGGTAATCCCGAACGGCCTCGCGCAAGCGCCGCCTGTCGGTGCGCAGCGCCCCGAGCCCCTCGACTGCCATCCGGTTCACGTAGATCTCTGCGCTGCCCGCGGCCATCAGCGTTCGCGCCGCGTCCTCGTCGCCACGCGCCACAAGCCGCTCGATCTCGGCCTTGCGCTCCTCCAGCGGCACCTTGGCATCGCCCAGCCGGGCGAGCGTCTTCTTCTGCCCGGCGGTCAGTTTCCTGTCCAGCAGGTACCGCGCAGCGCCGGAACTGCCGCCGGCCGCCGAACCCTTCCCGGGGCGCTCCCCGGCTGCCAACGCGCGTTCAGCATCGCCGGAGCCCCCTCCGGCATTCGCGCCAACCGAAACCGTGGAGCGAGGTGCCTGGCTCGACCCCCTGAACCACACCCAACCGGCCAGCGTGAGCACGGCAACGAGGAGCCCCGCCCCCGCAAGGGCGAGAACAAGCATTCCGCGTGCGCGGCTCTTCTGATGATCCGACATCTCGATAGCTAATGAGACGCGGCATCCGGACCATACGCCAATTCTGGAGAAATGCGCCTGCACCATGTGCTGCACGAGGTGCTTTCGTGCCTCTGCATCCGGCCGCGCCGCTGACTCACTACCATCGGCTGAGGGAAAGACCGGGCCGCTGAGGGGCGCACCAAACTGAGGTGCAGGCTGCGGTACGGGTCACTTGCTTGGCGAGCGCTGTCCGAGGCCCCCTGAGCTGGTAGCTCAGCCTGCCAGGCTCTTCAGATAGCCTGCCAGCGCCGCGCCCAGGTCCCTTCCGAAGAGCCCGGCGCTCTCCTGGTTGACCTCGGCCCCGCCGGCGTTGGCGTAGGGGATCTCCAGGGCACTGGCCAGGCGCACGCCCGGGATCTCGTCACCGGCCCAGCGGCTGAAACCGCGCCCGTCTGAGTAGTTGGCTCCCTTGTTCCAGGCCGTGCCGAAGGGCAGATAGTCATCGGCGTCGAAAGGCAGCGGTCCGGTGCGCACCGCGACCAGGGCATCCGAGAAGCGGCGCTGCTCGCGGGCGATGTCCTCCGAGCTGCTGCCCACCAGGTAGATGACCTCGTTGTAGTCGCCGTACATGCCCGGGCAGTGCAGGTCGAGCACCACCCGCAGCCGCCCACCGCCCCACTCCGGCAGGAGTTCGCGAACCGCGGCCGGCGCGGGGTAGATGCTCTCCCCCTGGTAGTCCCGGCCGTGGTCGCGAGGCATGCGGCCCTTGCCCTGGTCGCCGCGCTCGACGCCGTCCTTGTCAGCAAAGGGCAATGCGAAAAAGCCGGCGTGTTCCCGCAGCCAGGCGGCCTCCCCGCCGGGGTCAAGCAGCACCCAGCGCAAGAGCCCTTCCAGCGCGTAGCTGGCCATCATCTCGCAGCAGTGATGCCGGCAGCCCAGCGCGATCCTGTGGCGCGGCTCGAACCCCGGCCGGCCCACCAGGGCGTACTCCGCCTCGCGCCCCTCGCGCGTGGTGCACAGCCGCCGCGACGAGAACAGCGGGTGACCCGCGACTTCCTCCCGGAAACGCGCCCAGTGCGACTCGAGATAGGGCATCCCGAAGCTGAAGGTGACTTCGTCTTCGGCGAAATCGTACTCGAAGCTCTCGAAATCCTCGCCGTCACTGCCCAGCCACGCCCAGGTATCGCCACCGTCGAGGGACACCGCCGGGCCGCGCACGCCGATGACCCGGCCGCCCGTGAAGTTGAACTTCAGCCTGCGCCCCCGCGCGCCGCGCACCCGGAAACACCAGTAGAACCAGAACCGCCCGGTGTCGCGCAGGTCCTGGCGCACGAAGACCTCGTCGCCGTCAACGCGTTCGACTACAATGTTCCCACCGGGGAAACCGGCGTCGATGGCGAAGCCCGCATCTCCGTAGCGCCAGCTTTCGCTCTTGCCGCACCCGGCTTCCGTGTCCGCACTCATCCCGGCAACCCCCTTTCGGAGGGGATTGTCCATATCGCGGGTCCATGCGCAAGACGGCCGCGCGCGCGGCCTGCAGCTGTCCACCGCGGAACTGGATCGCCACTGTTGTCTGACGAACCGCCCGCGGCGCTTGTCCGCGGGCGGTTCTTGGATCGGAGCTGTTGCCCGGTCAGAGAGAGTCTCAGAACACCTCGACCGTTCCCTTGGCCGGCTCGGAGACGGCCTTTGGAGCCACTTCCGGAGCGGCTTTCAGCTCGCCCTTCTCGATCGCCAGCCAGCCGACCGATTCCGTGGTATGGCCGATCTCGTCGTCGAGCGACTTCTCCTCTTCGACGAAGACCGTCGCCGCGCTCGAAGAAAGCGCGCGGTAGCGCACCACCGCGGGGTTCCAGCCGTCGCAGACCTGCATCTGCGCGAAGAAGGCCGGCGCCGCAGAGAAGCTCTGCGTGAAACCGATCGACCTGTCCGCATCGGTCACGTCGTCCGCAGTCTTCGCCGCCTGGTAGGCGAGTTCACCGGCCGACCCGCTGCCCGCGGAAATCGCGATCCAGCAGACCGTCTCCGCCGCGTGCGGGCCGTTGACCGTCGAAGAGGTGGTACCGTTGCCCTCCTCCTCCTGGACCAGCACCGAGAACCCGCCGGTCGCGACCTCCTTCTGGCGGGTGCAGACCGCCGAGGCCTCGTTCACCGTGGCCACCTGGCTGAAGACCAACGGCATCGCGGCAAACGCAGACGGAAAGGCCACGGCCTTCCAGGTGCTGCCCGCGCTGACCCTGCCGGCCTTGATGACGGTACCGCCCGCCAATGTGTGCTCACCGGCTTCGATCACCATCCAGGAAACCGTTTCGGTGGTGTGGCTCCCCGGTGCCTTGTAGTCCCACTCGTCGATCTGGAACTTGAAGCCGGCCGAGGTCACATCCTTGACCCTGACAGTAGACGGATCGCCGCCGTTCGTCGAGAGCGCACCCATCACCACCACCGGATTCGTGTAGCTCCTCGAGAAACTCACCGAGTGCCACTCGGCGGAATCGGCCTGGGCCACCGTCGCGCTGCCCACCTCGCCGATGGCCTGCGGAGGCGGCGGCGCGCTGCCGGTGATGGTGCCGGTCTCGATCGCCAGCCAGCCGACCGATTCCGTGGTGTGGGCTATCTCGTCGTCGAGCGACTTCTCCTCTTCGACGAAGACCGTCGCCGCGCTCGAAGAAAGCGCGCGGTAGCGCACCACCGCGGGGTTCCAGCCGTCGCAGACCTGCATCTGCGCGAAGAAGGCCGGCGCCGCAGAGAAGCTCTGCGTGAAACCGATCGACCTGTCCGCATCGGTCACGTCGTCCGCAGTCTTCGCCGCCTGGTAGGCGAGTTCACCGGCCGACCCGCTGCCCGCGGAAATCGCGATCCAGCAGACCGTCTCCGCCGCGTGCGGGCCGTTGACCGTCGAAGAGGTGGTACCGTTGCCCTCCTCCTCCTGGACCAGCACCGAGAACCCGCCGGTCGCGACCTCCTTCTGGCGGGTGCAGACCGCCGAGGCCTCGTTCACCGTGGCCACCTGGCTGAAGACCAACGGCATCGCGGCAAACGCAGACGGAAAGGCCACGGCCTTCCAGGTGCTGCCCGCGCTGACCCTGCCGGCCTTGATGACGGTACCGCCCGCCAATGTGTGCTCACCGGCTTCGATCACCATCCAGGAAACCGTTTCGGTGGTGTGGCTCCCCGGTGCCTTGTAGTCCCACTCGTCGATCTGGAACTTGAAGCCGGCCGAGGTCACATCCTTGACCCTGACAGTAGACGGATCGCCGCCGTTCGTCGAGAGCGCACCCATCACCACCACCGGATTCGTGTAGCTCCTCGAGAAACTCACCGAGTGCCACTCGGCGGAATCGGCCTGGGCCACCGTCGCGCTGCCCACCTCGCCGATCGCGTCACCGCCGCCTCCCGCGGTAACCGTCAGGACCGCTTCGGAACTGGTAACCGAACCCGCCGAGTTGCTGACCACCACGCTGAACGACGCTCCGCTGTCAGCCAGCACCGTCGCCGGCGTGGTGTAGCTCGAGGAGGTCGCGCCGGCGATATTTGCGCCGTCGCGCCTCCACTGATACGAGAGCGGATCGGTGCCCGTGGCCGTCACGCTGAAGGTCGCGCTCTGGCCCTCGGTTACTGTGGTGTCCTGCGGCTGGGCGGTGATCGCCGGCGGGACGATCAATGAATTAACGGTGATCGCCCAGGAGTGGGTGTCAGTGCCGCCCTTGCCGTCGGAAACGGTTACGGCAAGAGTGTGCCCGCCAACGTCGGCCTCGGTCGGCGAGTAGTCATAACTCTCGCCGGCATCGCCCACCGCTGCCCCGTCCAGCTTCCAGGAACAGGTCAAAGCATCGTCGTCGTCGTCGTGCGGCCAGATCTCAAATAGCTGGCTGGTCCCCGCGTCCATTACGAACGGCGTCTCCGGCGAGTAGGTGCTGATCACCGGATCGACGTTGACTTCCGCCACGGTGATCGTGACCGTCTCCGAGTCGCTGGCAACGCCGTCACTGACCGCGAAGGTCACCGGGTAAGCCCCCGGACCCTGGGCCTCGGTAGGAATCCAGCTAAACGCGCCGGTGACGCTGTTCAGCGTCGCACCCGCCGGAAGGCCCGTCGCGCTAAAGGTCAACGTCTGCGCGGGCTCGTCCGCGTCGGTCGCGCTCAGCGTGAAGCTCAGCGGTGTCAGTTCGTCGACCGCCTTGTTGCCTACGGCGGCCAGCACCGGCGGGGTGTTGCCGCCTCCACCGCTCTGCCCCAGCAAGTAGCCGGCTTCGATCGCCACCCAACCAACCGATTCGTCGGCGTGAGCGGTCTCGTCGTCGGCGGACTGCTCCTCCTCCACGAAGACCTCGGCGCCGCTGGCGGTCAGGTTGCGGTGGCGCAGGGCGCACGGGTCCCCGCCAGCGTAGCTCTGCATCGAGGCCAGCAGCGCCGGGGCCGCCGCGAAGCTCTGCGTGAAGCTCAGCGCGTACCAGTTCTCGTCCACCGACAGGCCCGTGGCCGCCGCCTCGAACTTCACGCCAGCAGTACCCTTGCCGGCCTCGATCGCGATCCAGGCCACGCTCTCCGCGGCGTGAGTGGTATCCGGCTTGGCGCCGCTTTCCTCCTGCAGCTTGACTTCGAACCCGCCGGCGGCCAGGTTCTGCTGCCGGGTGGTGACCGCGCCGGTTTCGTTGATGCTGGTGCACTGCGAAATGACCACAGGAGTTGCCGCGAAGGCCTGCGAGAAACTCAGTGCCTTCCACTCATGGGTAACGTTCGCAGCGTTGCCGGCCTCCAGCACGGTGCCGTCGGACAGCGTGTGCCGCCCGGCCTCCACCACCATGTAGCCGACAACCTCTTCGGCGTGACCGCCGTCGAGGTAGTCCCACTCGTCGACGCGGAACTCGAAGCTGTTGGCGGTCACGTTCCTGACGCGAATGGTGCAGGCGTTGCTGCCCGCGTAGCTCGGCGGGCCGCAGATCACCACCGGACTGGCGTAGGTACGCTTGAGAATCACCGTGCCCCACTCCCCGTCGGAGTGGGCCGCCGCCACCCGGCCGGCTTCGCCGATAATCGGCCCGACCGTAACCGTGACCGTCGCCGATGCCGTGCGCCCCAAACCGTCCTTCAAGGTGTAGGTGAAACTGTCAGTCCCCTGCTTGAATCCGGCGTTCGGCGTGTAGGTCGCCTTGCTGCCGCTGATGCCCGTGGAGCCGTTGGCCGCGCTGCCCACCGAATCCACCGAGAGCCCGGCCCCGTCGGTGTCCAGATCGTTGAGCAGCACCGGGATGCTGGTGGTCCGGCCGGGGACGGCAGCGGCTTCGTCGTTCACGGCCACCGGATCGTCGGCCACCGGGTCGACGGTCAGCACAAACTGGTCCGAAGCGGATAACTCCCCGTCGCTGACCGTCACCGTTATGATGGTGCTCCCACTGGCGTTGGCCAGCGGCGTGACGGTCACCGTACGGTCGACGCCGCTACCGCCCAGGACTACTCCCGCGGTCGGAACCAGCCCCTGGTTGGAGCTGTTCACCGTCAGCGCCAGCTGGTCCGCAGGCGTGTGGACGTCCCCGATCGTGAAGGGTATGGCTCCGGTGGAAGTATCCTCGTCGATGGTCCGGTCGGCGATGTCCGTAATCGTCGGAGGGGTGTTCGGACTGCTGAGCACCTGAATGGTAGCCTCGTAGGGTATGCTGTCCGGGGCCGAGGCCACGATGGACATCAGGCCCAGGACCGTCGGAGTGAAGTCGAAAGCGGCGTTGCCGGCGGCATCCGTGGAGGCCACGTGGTAGTCGCCGGGGTCCAGCACCAGCGCTACCGTGGCGCCCTCGCAATCGACCCCGCCGCGCTTGACGTTGACCGTGAAGCCGGCGCTTTCGTTGACCACCAGCGAGCCCGGGTGAGTGGCGGCCAGTGCCTGGGGCTGCTCGGTACGCAGTTCCAGCGCGGGGTCGCCCAGCAGGTTGAACATCCGGGCGGTGAGCAGGTCGTATGTCCAGACGTAACCGTCGGCGTCGCGCGCATAGTTGTTGATCTCCCCCATTCGCCGCGACGGGGCGTAAGTAGAACTGCTCCAGCTCTCGCTGTAGTCCGTCCAGATCGAGTCCATGATTCCCACATGGATGGTATCGTTATGGCTGGAATAACTCACCCGCTGGTGACCGAAGAAGGCCACCGCGCCGCCACCCGACCTCCTGATCCACGCCTCGCCGAAGTTGTCGCCGCTGTCGAACTGACCGGTCAGGCAGTTGATGGAGAACACCACCGGCAGCTTGTCGCCATTGGTCAGCGCATTGACGTTACCGGTGCTGTATGAGGGAGTCCCCCAGCCACCGGTGGACCCGTGATCGCGGTGCATCACGAAGCTGACACCGGCGTTTATCCAGGAAGAGATCTGGCTGGCACCGGCGGTACCGTTGGCCTTCCAGGAGGCGGGTGTGGGCGTGGGCGGTGTGAGCCGCAGGTAGTAGGAACTGCTGTAGTAGGGGTCGAGATACCCGTCAACCGCCACGTGGGTCACGTAGCCCTTGTTGAAGGGGTCCGTCCCGGAGTAGCCGTTCCAGGTGCCGTAGAAATCGAAGTCCCCGCCGAGGAAGTCGCAAACCCGGTGGATGTCCTCCTCGAACCAGCGTCCGGACTGGTTCTGGGCCGCGCCGACCATCTCCTTGTACCAGGAGCCCGGCGGCGGGTTGCGGTCGTAGGTCAGGGTCTTGTTCACCATTCGCGTCACCTGGGCCTCGGTGTCGCAGGCGAAGCGGCCCACCGCCAGGTCGGGATAGGTGTCGGTACCGTCCACGCAGGAGTATCGCAGGTCGGTGTGCCAGACGTGGCTGGAACCGTGGTAGGGGTGCCCGACTATCTTCGCCGAGGGTACATTCTCGTGGTCGCCGACTATCAGCACGAAGGAGGTCATGACCCCGGCGCTGTACGCGTTCTGAATGTAGTTGAAGAGCGCGTCCTCTCCGCTGCCGGTCTGCGACGGATAGGCGGCGACGAAGACCTTGAGACCCTTCCTGTGCCACCAGTCGGCCAGCGGCTGAATCTCATCCACGAAAGTATCGTGGGCGATCATCAGGTAGTCCGCGTCCGCCGCCGAGGCGGCGCCCTCGGGAGCGGCTTCCGCGGGAGCGGCCCCCTCCGGAGCGGCAGCCGGCGAAACCCCCGGCGAAGTCGGTGATTCCGGCGCGCGCTCTCTGGCCCCGCCCGCTTGCGGGCGGATATCCAGCGCGTCCGGAACCCGCTCGTTCCTGCGACCGCGGCGCCGGCGTACCGGCTTGACCGGCAGTTCGTACTCGATGTGCCAGTCCACGGAACCTGCCGCCCGCAGCTTCCTGCTGGCCGGGTTGTAGGCAAAGGGACGGTAGACCACCACCGCGTAATCCCGGCCGCGAACCGAAACCCTGCTGACCAGTTCGACCACCGGCCTGTTGCCGAACGACTTCCGCTTGTAGGTCTTGGCATTCTTCCTGAATTTCACGGACGACTCGTCGAATCCGGTCAGGTCCGGGTGCGGCGGTTGCAGCGGGGCCACGTCGTAGACACCCGGCACCTCGGCCCAGGCGACCTTGTCCACAATCGCCTTGACCTTCGCGCCCCTTGGAACGCGGATCTGCGTGCGGTACTCCGGAAGCTCCGGCTCTCCTATCTTTGAAGACCGGCGGTGAAAACCGTCCACATCCAGGCGGTGATAGAGCTTGCCGTCCTTCATGCGTACGGTGCGAACCGCGAAGCGCTCCGACCGACAACGCAGATCCGCCCGGCCGGTCTTGCCGCGCCGCGGCGCGCTCGCCGCAACAGACTCGGGAACGTCATCGGAACTAGCCTCGCGCTTCTTCCCGGAGGACTCCCCACCCTTCGCAGCCCCGCGCTCGCGATCAGGCTTGACCTGCCTGGCTACTACCGAGAACGGCTCGACACGGTTCTCCTGACACACCGGCTTCTCGTGCTTGGGCTTCTCACCCCGGTAGCGCACTATGCGCTGCGCCCCCGCGCCGCGGGCTTCCCTACCGACAGCCGCGCCCTCCCCTTCTTCGGGGCCCGCCTTGCGGCCGGCTTCTCCCGCCACCGCGGCCCGCCCCGCACCATCCCCGGCAGACCTCAGCAACCCGGGGACGACAACCACTGCGGCCAACACAATACCCAGTGCCAGTCCGGGAAGAACGTGCTGAATTCGCAAACGAGTCATGCTGCTCCTCTCCATTTCCATCAATGAACCCACAGAACCGCCGCTCCAGCGCAAGAGCACCCGCCCCCGGATGGGCGGTGCACCACCGGATCTCTCGAACGTGACCTCAAGCAGGCCGTTGAAAATTCGCCTGCCAGAACCACATGACGCTGCCTTCGGCAACCATACACGAATTGTCGCCCAAACCACTTGCACCACGTGCTGCACCAAGTGCTGCACTAAGTGGGCGAGTGTCCGGGAGCATTCTTGTTCTCTCAGACTCTGTGGCTACTTGCAGGCCGGTACTCGTTCGCTTCCAGCCATGCCTCTGTATACCGCCTGGAGCTGTTGAACTCTCTCCGGCAGCCTTTGCGCTATGCTGTGCCATGTAAGGCGTTCCGCCGGTACGCTCTTTCAGCGAACGATTCCCCGCCGTCCGCCGTCCCGCCAGGCCACCGGCCGCGGCCACCGGCCACGCCGCCGGGGTACGGGCACCGCGTCCTTGAGCGCGGGGCGCTTGTAGCCGGCGGGAACGTTCAGCCGCGCCCCGGCGGCCAGCTTCGGCTTCTTGAGCTTCTCGTAAATGTCGCCGAGCAGCGAGTGCGCGCGCGTCTCGTAGGTGCCACGGGGGTCTGGCATGCGCGCCAAGAGCTCGGGCGCCAGGCCCTTGGTCCAGTCGCGCTCCAGCGCCTTGCGGCAGATCTTGGCCGCGCGCTCGTAGTCCTTCTTCATGAAGAGCACTTCGGCCAGGTCCACGTGGCGGTAGGGCTCCTCGGGTCGGAGTTCCACCGCGCGCTGCATCAGCCTGGCGGCGCGGTCGTACTCCCTGCGCTCGGCGAAGAGCACCGCGACCTGGCGGCAGTTGGCCGCCTCCCGAGGCGCGACCTCGACCAGCATGGTCAGGGCCCGGATTTCGCCCCGCTCCTCGCCAAGATCCCTGTAGATCCCGGCCATCGTCCGGTAGGCCTCGGCGTCGCGCGGGTAGCTCGAGGCCCAGTTCCTGCACTCGGCCAGGGCCTCGCGGTTGAGCTTGGCCTTGCGCAGTTCACCGATCAGGAGCTTCACCGTGGAGAGCTCCGGCCTGAGCGCCCTGGCCGCGCGCAGAGCCGCCGCGGCCTCGGCATGCTTGCCGCTTCCGGTCAGGGCCGCGGCCTGCGCCAGCCGCAGCTTGTGGCTCCGGGGATCCTTCTTCACTCTGGCGGCCATTTCCGCCAGAAGCTTCTCGGTCTTGCCGGCCCGGGCGTAGGCCCTGGCCACCTGTTCGACGCTGTGGCGGTCGAGGGCCTCGCCCCCGCGATTGAAGATCGACCTCACCAGGGCCGCCAGTGCCTTCTCGGGCCGGCCCTCGATCGCATGGGCTCTGCTCAGTCCGGACTGTATGTGGCCCAGTGTCCGGTCCGGCAGTGGCTTGCCCCTGGCGTCAACCTGCTTACCGACCTCGCGGGTGTAGACGGCAATTGCCTCGATGTAGAAGTCGACCGCCCCGGCCGCCGCGCGCGGCACGACCGGTTTGGAGTTGTAGCTGCGCATGCACAGGTCGGCCGCGCTCCTGTACTCGCCGTAGGTCGTGTGCTTGTCGAAGCCGGAGCGCAGCAGGGTCAGGGCCTCTGCGACCTGGCCGTCGGCCAGCAGCGTCTCGGCCAGCGCCTGCCGGGCGCCCGCGTCCCTGGCGAAGGCCTTGTGGATCCTGCTTGCGTAGACCACGGCCCTGTCGTTCACCTTCTGGCTGCGGGCCAGGCTCAGCGCCTCGCGCAGGGCGTCGAGGCCCCACCTGCCGGACATCGTCGCCGCGGCGGCCTCGAAGTGCGCCAGGGCCATTTCAGGCTTCAGGCCCGCCAGGCGCTGCTTCTCGTTGACGTGGAGCAGCTGGCTGTAGAGACGTCCGACCTCGATGTGCATCCCGGCCTTCTCGCTGTTGCCGGCGGCCTTCACCGCCGCGTCGCACGCAGCGGTGATTTCCGCCAGCTTCAGCCCCCCTGGGCGCTTCTCTACCGGCAGGCGCGACAGCGCCACCAGCCGGCGGGCGAGTGCGAGGTGATCGCGAGAGGTGGCCTTCTTTGCGGCCGCCGCGGCGCGAAAGGCGGCGGTAACCTTCTCGCGCAGCTTGAGAGCCTCGGCGACGCTGTTGGAGCCCAGAGGCCCGGAGTAGCCCGCGGGGCTCTTCTCGAGCTCGGACATCTCCCCGGAAACCAGCGCGGCAAGCCGATCGCCGCAGGCCCTGGTGAACTCGCCCCCGCCGCTCCTGGCTTCGCGGGCGCTCATCTCCAGAATGGCGCTGATCCACGGCAGTCGCACCTGACGGCCGGAGGGCAGATCCTCGCCGCCCGGATTCGGAACCGGCCGGGACAGGCCCCGGCGGCGCCCCCAGGGGATCGGAACCGGGCGATACCTGTGCTGCTCCAGGCCGCCCTGCCCCGCCCTGCTCAGCCCGTCGAACATCAGCTCGGCGGCGCCATCGGGCTTGCCGGCCTCGATCAGGAGCATCGCCAGCTGGCGATACTCGTAGACGTTGGGCTGGTAGCCCCGGGACGCCTTGAGCTCCAGCAGTGCCCCGCGGATTCGCGCGGAGTCCGCAATCTGCCGGCGTTCTCTGGCCTTCTGCGCCAGGTTCGAGAGCCGCCACTGGTTGCGCCATTGCCTCGCCGGGTCGCGGATGATGCGCACCAGTTCGTCTACGGCCAGCTTCGAGAGCTCGCCGTCGCACTTGTCCCAGGCCACGCGCAGGGCCAGGCGCACGACCTCGTCGCTGACCGGCCTGCCCGCCCCGGCGGCGGAGGACATGACCTTCTTGATCCCCGCGTGGAGGAACTTCTCCTGGTTGGCCCGGTGGGCCATGTCCAGGATCTGCTCGACGGTGCGCACGCCCCTGCCGCGGTGGCGCCCCTTGACCAGCGAGTCCACTGCGAGGTCCAGCGCCTCCTTGCCCATGCCGGCCAGCGAGAATGCCGAGATCATCTGGTTCTCGTAGTCGGTGCGCCTGCCGGTTACCCTGGCGGCCTCGACCATCTTCTGCGCGGCCTTGCCGTACTTCTTGAGCAGCATCAGCTCGCGGGCGTACTTCTCCATGATCAGCGGATCATTCTCCGAGATCTCCAGCGCGCGCTTCAGATAGGGGTCGCCGTCCTTCTGGCGCCCCAGCAACTGGTAGACCTTGAAGGCGTTGAAGGCCGCCCCGTAGTCCTCTTTGTTCCTTGCCAGGGCGTCCTTCCAGCGGGCCACCTCTTTCAGCAGGCGGTCGCGACGGAGGGTGTCGGCCCGGCTCTTCGAATTCTTCATCTTGATGGCCGCGTCGGCCCATTGCTCGTGGTGCCTGCACATCGCGGCGTAGACGCCCTTGCCCCGCACGCGGACCAGGAACTTCTTGAGGTCCCCGGGCCGGGAACGCTCGCGGTAGAACCGGATCACGAAGCGCACCAGCGCCTCGCGCCTGAGGCCCTCGGCCCCGGCCAGGCGCGCCTCGGCGGCCTTGAGGAACTCCTCGTCCTTCGAGTTCTTCTCCAGGAACCGCATGAAGCCGTTGTCGGCCCCGGGCAGGCTGTAGTGGTAGTGGTGCTTGTGACGCCAGGAGCCAATCGAGCGGGCGAAGTCACGGGCCGCCACGTCCACGTAGGCCATGTACTCCTTGAAGGCCGCGGACTTGTCCTTCTCGTCCCTGCGGTCCATCAGATTCGCGGCCTTGAGGCGCAGCCACTGCGTATCGTGCGTCCTGCATAACCCGTGCAGATATCCCACCGCGCCGTCGTAGTCGCCACGACGGGCGTGGAGCTCCGCGAGATTGCCCATCAGGTGGCTGAAGTTGCCGGCGTATGGGCCGTTCTGCCCGAAGCGGGCGTAGAGCTCGGCAGCCGCCTTCTCGGCGTCTGCCAGGCCCTCGGGAGTGCGCAACCCGGGTCCGACCCGGTTGCCGCTGAAGAGGTTCCTGCCCAGGTAGTAGAGCACGTTGGGGCCCGCCACGCTGTTCCCGTAGCGCACCTTGTCGGCGGAGCGCACCGCGTCGCAGCCCTCGCGGATCCTTCCGGCCCGTGCGAGGTACTGCGCCAGGGTCTGGTAGGCGCTCCGGCGGTTCCAGTAGTTGCCGCCCACCGCGATCCTGCGTTTGGCGAAGTCGATGCGCTCGTCGCTGCTGCGCGCCAGGCTCAACAGGCGATTCAGCGCGCGGTGACGCTGATCGACGCTGAGCGAGCCGTCGGCCGCGGCCGCCAGGAGAGTCACCCGCGCCTCGTCGCCCGCACCGGATTGCCCCGCGAGGTACTCCCCCGCGCCCAGCCGCCGCACGCCCTTGAGCCCGGCCAGTTCGCCGGCGGCGTTCAGCGCGGCGTAGAGGCCGCAGTAGGATCTCACGGAGCCCAGCCAGTAGGTAACCTGCCATGGATCCTTCACACCTGCGCAGCTGGTCTTCATTACCTGCAGAGCCCGTTCGGGCCTGCCGGCCCGGCAGTTCAGCGCGATCATCCTCTGCCAGTAGGAGTAGGAGTTGTAGACGTTGTAGTGCTTCTGCCTGCGGACCAGCGGCAGGCACCTGGCGCAGGCATCCGCGGCCTCCACGAACTTGCCGGCGCGCTCCAGGGCGTGGGAAAGCACGTTGTGAGCGGAGACCTCGCCCGGGTAGTCCTCCGCGACCTTGCGGTGGACCCTGACGACCTCGTCGCCTTCGGCCAGCAGCGCCACCAGGCGCCCCGTGGCTTGTGCGCGCTCGGAGTACTTGCGGCTGCGCCCGGTAACCTCGCGCCAGAGCTTCTCGCGCTCGGCGGCCCCGCCCAGCCGGGTGTAGGCGCGGTGCAGAATCTCCGCGGCGTGGAAGTTCGACTGCCAGTCGCCGGCAAACAGCCGGGGGCGCAGGACCTTCACGGCATCGGCGGGCCTGCCGTCCGCCAGGCGAACGTCGGCCAGCGCGCTGGCCGCCCGCTGACTCCGGCCGGAGTTACCGGCGTCGTCCAGCAAACTGCTCCAGGCGGCCTCGGCCACGGCGAGGAGCTTTCCGCGGTTCTTGAACGGGCGCTTGGAGGCACCCGCCAGTCGGTCCGCGACCTCGGCACGTGACTCCCAGTCCTTGCGGGTCTCAAGGATCGCCTGCCACCACTTCACCGCGCGGTCGACCTGACCGCGGGCGACCATGAGGCTGGCGACAGAGTCGGCCGCGGAGCGCCGGTCGGCCCACTTCTCGAGCTTGCCGTGGGCCACCGTCCAGGCCTCCTCGGCGCCGCCGAGATCGTTCATGCGCCGCCTGACGGCGGCCAGCTGTCTGGCGGCGTCGAGTACCTCCTTGCGGTCCCGGGAACCCTCCAGAAGAAGTTTCCAGGAACGCGCGGCGCGTTCCAGCAGGTCGCAGGCGGTCAGCGCGCGGGCCTCGGCGGCCCGGAACGACTTGGTCTCCGGATCCATGTCCGCAGCCTTGCCGTACGACTCGGCCGCCTCGCGGATCCGCCGCCGGGCCATCAGCAGCTGCCCGCGGCGCGCGTGATAGCCGGGGACCTTGCCGTCGACCTCGATGGCCCGGTCCACCGCCCGCAGCGCGCTGAACGGCCGCCCGGCCTTCTCGAAGTAGAACGACAGCGAGAAGAGCTGGTTGGCGTCCTCCGCCTCGGTCTTCAGCCGGCGCTGCGCCTCGACCAGCGAGATCTCGCCTGCCTGCGCTCCCCGCTGCAGGAACAGCCCGCCGCTCAGCAAGATCGCCGTCGATAGCATTCGCAAGAACTTCATCGTGACCTCCGCCTGCAAACGCCCGCGGGCGGGAGCCTTGTTGGCTCCCGCCCCGCGGACCTGAAAGGGTAACTGGTACTGTTGGCCATCAAGCAGTCATCACCTGACCAGTCCCGAGGGGTTCACCGGCCGGCTCACCGGGCGGACGTCCTTGCCCCGCGGCGAGGCGTCCAGGTCGCGCACAGCCCAATCCTCGGGAATCCCGACCTTGAAATCGGCGGCCTTGGGCTGGTAGCCGATCTTGACGTCCTTGAGGCGCACGATCCTGACGGTGCCGGCGCTCCGGGCCGTCATCGCCTTGAACTTGCTCTCGATCTCCTCGGCCTTGGCCTTCTGGCCGGACGCCCGGAGCATTTCGACCATCGCCTTGAACTTGTCGAGCTCCCTGGGGTCGATCTTCCGCCCCGCCTTTGGCGAGTGATGGGTGATCCTGAAGACGGTGGGGATCTCGACCTGGCCGATCTTCCTGATCCCGCTGCACTCGATGGTCTGGGCCTTGCGTGAGCTGTAGTGCCGGTAGCGACCGGTGCGCTCGAAGACCTCGATCCTGGTCACGGGCCCGTTGACCGACTTGAGGTGGAGCAGGACGTAGCTGTGCTTCGAGTGGCGACGGGCCAGCCTGATGACCACGCCGTCATCGCCCTTCTTCTGGACGGTGATGTAGTAGCTGCGGTCCAGCTTCACGGCCCAAGGGAAGATGTACGCCGGAAGCGCTGAGGCAAGCGCGCGCAGGTCGGCATCGGTTACGCGCCGCTTGGCCGCGTACTTCAGCAGCGGGAAGAAGCGCACGCGGACCTTGCCGTCGGAGACGTCGAAGTGGTCGTCGCCGACCTTGCGGCTGTAGAAGCGGCGGTTCGCGGAGTCGAGCGCCACCTTCCACTCGCGCCCCTCCAGCTTCTCCCTGCCCTTGGCGTCCAGGCGGTAGGCCGCGACCTTCATCGCCAGGCTGCCGTAGCGCTTGCCGATGGCCTCCAGGATCTTCAAGGCCTCGGCGGGGCTCTGCCTGTGGCGGTAGGGAACGCGCCCCAGCTCGTTGGAATCGAAGACCGGGAAGATGTCCTGGCGCGCCCAGGAGAGGACGTCTATCCTCTCCGCAAGGTCCTTTCCAGCTTTGTCCATGATGTCGCCATCGCGGGCGGGATACACGTCGTAGAAGGCCCCCCTCGCCTTCTTGGCAGCGGGCACCGTGGCCGCATTCCCCGGGGGCGCCGGCGGAGGGGCGGCCTTGGGGTCGGCGAAGCTCATCTTCTCGTCCGCGACTTTCCTGTAGCTGCCGGAGTCATGCTTGCGAGCCCTGCCCTCAGCCCTGGGAAGCTCGGGCTCCGTCGCCGCAGTCCTCACTTTCCCGCGATTCCCGCCTCCTTGGCCGCCGCCCTTCCCCAACCGCTCCCGCTTCCCCTTGAGATTGTCCTTCTTCCAGAAGTCGGCGCCGCTGCCCATGGTCCCGGTCACCCCGGTACCGCCCAGCGGCACGTCGCTGATGCCGTCTTCGTCTCCGAACTCGTCGGCGCGGCGCTCGATGCCGAAGCGCTCGTAGTCCTCGGCGGTCTCCAGGACGATGAAGCTGGTGTAGCGGCTCATCACCCGGTAGCGTTTGGACGTGGCGATGACGGTCTGGACCATCTCGCCGGCCTTCTCGCCCTCGGCCAGCGCGGCGCTGTCCTGCAAGTACCGGATCTTCTCGTTGGCCCACAGCTTGGCGACGAAGTTGTTGCTCCTCTCGCCGTCGAGCTTGATCTCGAACTCCCTGTTGTAGGGCCTGTCCTTGTAGCCGGCGCTGAGCCGCACCCGCGCCTTGCCCTGGCGATCGTACTTGCCGAAGGCGAACAACTGCCGGCCGGCGGTGACGTTGGGGAACCAGACCGGGTAGACCTCGCTGGTCCCTACGCCCAGGAACTCCATGCGCACGCCGGTGTAGAGCGGCCAGGAGTAGTCGTCCATCAGCTCGCCTACGTGGAGAGTGACGTCGTCGGCCGATGCCACCGGTCGCACGGTGCCGTCGAACCTGCGGGCCAGCTCCGCCAGGAACTCGCCGTCGCGAACGTCGCCGAGCGCAAGGCAGTGCAGGCGCACCCTGGCGCCCTTCAGTTCCTCCCGGGCCTCGGCCACCAGCCTGGCGGCCCGGGTACTGGTCAGGCTGCTCAGGCCCGAACCCGCGTAGACGATCTGGGTCTGCTTCTCGCCGGCCAGCCCGGCGGCGGACTTCCAGGCGGCGGACAGGTCGCTGGCGCCCATGGCGGTCAGGCCGTCCAGCCACTTGCAGGCGGCCGCGCGGTTGTGGTCCGAAGCCACGACCAGCCCGGGCTTGAACGTGGTCGCGAAGGTATCGTAAGCCACGATGCCGAACTGGTCGCCGCTCTTGAGCAGGCCGATGGCGTGCTTCACGGACTTCCTGGCCAGCGCCAGCTGGCGGTCGCCGAACCCGCCGGACTTGTCGATCACGAACACGAAGCGGCTGGAGGCCGGCTTCTCGCTGTCGGCGTCGTCGAGCTCCGGCGAGAAGATCATCAGGAAGTAGCCCTCACCGTCACGGGAGTGCCAGTAGGGCACGACCACCACCTCGCCGTCGCCCCTGGCCACGCGGTAGTCGAGGACGAAGTCGCTGGCCGGGCGCACCTTCTTGACGTTGTACCTCGCCGTGATGCTGCCGGCGTCGCTCTTGACCTCCGCGGTCTTGTGATTGGGCGCCAGCGCAGAGACGATCCGGGGCGTGGACTTGACGGTCACGTCGATGTCCACCTCGCCCACCGGGTGGGTCTGCAGCGCGTCCGAGGCCAGCGGGTAGTTCAGGCGAATGCGCCCGTGCTCGCGCTTGAGAACCTGGTAGTAGCTGAGCAGCACGCGCTTTTCGCTCTTGGCCTCGATGGGGAAAACGCGCATCTTGAACATGTTCCCGCCGGCCCACTCCAGCAGCGCGGGATCCTGCTGCTGGACGAGCAGCGCCTCGAAGGTGCGCCGCGCGCGCTGGGTCTCGGCGATCTCGCCCTCCATCAGTCGGTCACCGACGTACATCGCCAGCCGCGAGATGGTTGCGCCGCCCGGCAGGGGGAAGTAGAAGACGCCCTCCATCCGCCGATCGGTGTCGTTGTAGAAGACCTGGTCGACCTCGACCAGAGCGATCTGGTCGGTGACGGTGATCTTCACACCGTGCTTGCGGACCTCCAGGGGCTTGCCCTGGGTGCCGTCCTCCAGCCGCGGGACCAGCGCGCCGCTCGAGAAGTTCTCGACGTCTGCGACTCGCGCCTTCCCGACCGTGTCGCCCACCTTGACCGTCTCGCCGGCGGCCGCCAGCTGCTCAAGGCCGGCCCGGTCCCGGACCAGCACCTCGCCGCTCATGACCGCCACGGTCATCACCAATGCACTAAGAGTCTTTCGATTCACTTCTTCATTCCCTCCAACAGCCTTCTCGCCAAGCTCGGCGTCTGCCTGCTCTTCGAGTTTCACGCTGAAACGGGTCCCCAGGGCGATTGCCTCGCCCGCGGGGGTTCGCACCTTGAACTGCCCATTGCCCCCGGCCACCTCGCAGGTCACCTGGCCGGAAAGGAGCTCTACCAGCGGCCGCGAGCTGCGCGGCCGGCGCGTAACCTTCACGTGACTGCCGCCGGCCACCTCGATGCGCGAACCGTCGTGGAGCTTCTCGGAAACCGCGGCGCCGACCGCGGGCCTGAGCTCGCGAACCACAATCCTGCCGGCCGCCCCGGGCCGGTCGCCGCCCGGCCCTCTTCCCGGGGTCTTCTGCGGCGTGCGCGACCCCACCAGAACGATCACCGCAATCGCGGCCGCGGCTGCGGCCAGCGTGCCGACCCAGGCCAGCTTCGCGCCGCGAGGCCGCGGCGCGCCGGCGGCGCCCTTCCTCGCGGGTTTCTCGCGAAGCCGCTCGGTCACGCGCGCGAAGATCTCCTCCCGGGCACCCGGCCGGGACGATTCGGGCTCGGGAGCGCGCTGCATCAGCTTCCCGATGTTGCGGTCCAGGTCGTCACTCATGATTCCGCCCTCAGGGCATCGAAGTTGATGTTTTCCGCAGCGACCTTGAAGGCCTCTCGGAAGGCGTTTCTCGCCCGGAAGAGCCGGGCCTCGGCAGCCTTGGGCGTCGCGCCCAACTCCTCGGCGACCTCCTTGACCCGGCGGTCCTGGATGTAGCGCAGGCGCAGGACCTGCTCGTAATCGGGGGGCAGTTCGGAGAGCACCAGCTCGACCACGCGGGCCATCTCGGTGCGCTCAAGCTCGGCGTCGGGCAGTTCCCCCTTCTCAATGTCGAAAAGCCGCCGGGCGAATTCCTCGTCGAACCTGCTGAAGGCCAGTTCCAGCACCGGCCGGCGGCCCTTGCGGCGATAGAAGTCCAGGACGCGGTGCCGGGCGATGCCCAGAAGCCACGGCCGCGGCGAGCGCCGGCCGTCCCATCCGGAGAGGTCCCGGAAGGCCTGGAAGAACACGTCGCCGACGATCTCCTCGGCCTCGGCGTGATCGTTCTCTACGCGGCAGATCACGTACCTGTAGACCCCCTCGAAATGCTCGTCGTAGAAGCGCCGCAGCGGCGCTTCCCGACCCTGCCCCGCGGCGGCGATCAGTTCCTTGCGCAGCCGCGCCCAGTCTCGCTCCTGGTTCATGTGCATTGCTGTCCTTTCATGCGCCCGATTAGACCAGCTTCACGCGCGAAAAGCACCGAAAAAGGCTCCGGAGGCGACGCCCGAAGGGGGCCGCGCCATCGCAGGCCAATGCCAAGTGGCCATCCGGCAAGCACTTGCACAATCACATCTCGTGGTAACTTGCGGTCAGCCACCCGAGATCACGGCTTTCGTCTCGACCCCGATCCCGACGGCGATTACCCCACCCCGTGCCTCTCGGGGTAGGAAGATGACCCCGGACAGGGCTATCGCACTTGACGCAACAGCAGCTTGACTGCGGGCCGATGAGTAATCTGGCGGGGGGCCGGCGACAGAGTTCAGAGGCTTCCCCTCCCATCTTCTGATGTGAGGGAAATCCTCTTCCCGGTCTTGTGGCGCTCCCGCGCCAGGGCACGGCCGCCCGCAACCGCCGCGCCAGCGCGCCAGGGCCCGCGCTGTCACGCCGGCTGCGTGGGGGCCGATCCGGGCGCCTCTCTCCTGTCGCAGAACGCTGGCGTCCTCTGGCCGACCGGGGCGGTGGCGCCGGCGGCAGTGAGGCGCGAAGCGCGCCAGCGCTCCGGTCTCCGCAGACTTTTGATTACCGTCGCGCCGCGGCCGCGCCCCGCCGCGCGGTCCGGAAGCATCTGCCCTAATTGGATGGGGTTGACTGCGAGCCGTCGCCCCCCGAAACTGCGGCTACGAAGTCCCGCCAACGGCGCGGGCTGAGTGCGATAGCCCTGCGACTCCGGACGATTCCGGTTGACAACCTCCGTCGTCCGGCTACTATGCTCCCAGCGTTTTTCGGAGGAACCGAGTTGAGAGCCGCGCACCAGTTCAAGTTCGCGCCCGACGGCATGACGGCCAGCAGCTACCTGGCGGTCTCCGTCATTACGTGGCGAACCGCGGGCGGCGCGGGAGGCTTCCGAGACTAGGCGATAACCCCGAAGGAACCCCGACCCGCCGCCCCCAGGAGCGGCGGGTTTTTTGTGGTCCCGTGCGGGCACGGGGCCGGGCGAAGAGAGGACAGGTGTCCCATGAGCGCATGGTTCGACGAGTTCTTCGAGGGCCTCTACGGCCGGGTGCTGACCGCGCAGTTCAAACCCGAAACCAGCCGGGAGCAGGCCCGCCTGATCCGCCGCCTGCTGCGCGTGCGTCGCGGGCAGCGCGTCCTGGACGTGCCCTGCGGTCAGGGGCGGCTGACGCTGCCGCTGGCCCGCACCGGCCTGGTCATGACCGGCGCCGACCTGACCCCCGCATTCCTGAGAAAGGCGGAGAGCCTGGCCCGGCGCGAAGGGCTCGACTGCCGCTTCCTGGAGGCGGACATGCGCGCCATCGACTTCGACGGCGAGTTCCACGCGGCCTTCAACTGGTTCGGCAGCTTCGGCTACTTCAACGACGCCGGCAACCTCGAGTTCTGCCGGCGGGTGCTGCGCGCGCTCCGGCCCGGCGGTAGGTTCCTGCTGGAGGGGATCAACAGGAGTTGGCCCCTCAGGCACTTCCGTCGCGGGGACGAACGGAAGATCGGCGGTGTGCTGGTGGCACAACGCTCCCGGCTGGATCGCGGAAAGACGCACCTCACGGTCGACTGGACTCTGCGGCGGGGCAGCACGATCGAGCGGCACACAGTCAGGATGCGCATCTACGACGGGGCGTCGATCCGCGCCCTGCTGCGCTCCGCCGGGTTCGGCGAGGTGCGCCTCTACGGACCGGGCGGCAGCCGGTTCACGCGGCACTCGCGAAGGCTGATCGCGGTGGCGAGGAGGCCGGGGTGAAACCCGGCCCAACAGGTTTGAAGTACGAAGCGATGTGCAGGGCGGATGGGGAAAGCCATGACTGATGAAGACTCAGTAGAGTACAGCCCGCAACTGGCGGCGGTCTACGACCAGGTGGCCGAGTACGCCACCCGTGGCGACGTGGACTTCTTCGTCCGCGAGGCACTCGAGTCCGGAGGCGAGGTGCTGGAACTCGGCTGCGGCACGGGACGGGTGCTGCTGCCCGTGGCGCGAGCCGGGATCGGGGTCATCGGCCTGGACCTTTCCGAGCCGATGCTGGAGGTCCTGCGCGGCAAGCTCGCCGCCGAGACGCAGGGCGTCCGCCGCCGGGTACAGCTCTTGCGCGGAGACCTCCGCGACTTCGACCTCGGCCGGCGTTTCGCGCTGATCACTCTGCCCTTCCGGCCGTTCCAGCACCTCCTGAGCGTCGAGGAACAGATGAGCTGCCTGGAATGCGCCGGCCGCCACCTCGCCCCCGGCGGGCGGTTGATCCTGGATGTGTTCCACCCCAACCTCGAGGCGCTCAGCCGCAGGACGCCCACGGCGGCGCAAGAGAAGGCTTCGCGAACCAGGCTCCGCGACGGGCGCAGCATGCAGGGCCGGGACCGGGTCCTGGCCGTCCGCCGCGCCGAACAGGTCATAGAGGGTGAGATCGTCTACGAGCTCACCGGCCCCGACGGCTCGGTCGAACGCGTGGTCCACGCGTTTGCGCTGCGATACTTCTTCCGCTACGAGGTCGAGCACCTGCTGTCCCGCTGCGGGTTCCGGATCGCAGCGCTCTACGGGGACTACGACCGGTCGAAGTTCCAGGACGACTCACCGGAGATGATCTTCGTGGCGGACAAGGCCACGAGTTAGCTGTGGGAGGGCCACAGAAGTGTCCAGAAGACGAAAGCTCAGCGCAGGCCGGCACAGGCTCGGAGTCCGCCGGGCCCGGACCGGGGACCTGGACCAGCTGGTGGAGATGTGGCAGGAGCTGCACACCGGGCACTACGCCTACGATCGCGACTACTACCGGCTGAGGCCCGTGCGCCGGGCGAAGGCGGAGATACGCAAGCACTTTGCCGCGCGCATGGCCGACCCCGACGCGATCTTCCTGGTGGCCGCCCGGGGGCCGGAGCTCGCCGGCTTCCTGATGGGCACGCTCTCGACGCGGCCGCCGGTGATGCCCCGCACCCGGAGGTTCACGCTGGACTCGGCCTTCGTTGCGCCCGAGCTGCGCGGCACGGGCGTCTTCTCGAAGCTCTTCGCGCGACTCAAGCGCATCCTGGCCGGCCTGGGCGACGTAAAGCACGTCGAGCTCAGCGTCGACGTGCGCAACCCGGCCGTCGCCGCCTACGGGCACCTCGGCTTCGAGAAGCTGCACTACAAGATGGTCCACGTGCTCGGCAGCAACCGGAACGCTTCGGAGTCCCCGCGGCCGAACCAGGAATAGCAGGAGCAAATGATGGCAAACTACAAACTGAAGTGCGAAGTCGTGCGTGTTGACGAGGCCAATACCAGCTGCCAGAAGCCGGGCGACTCCTTCGTGATCGGCCCGCGCACACCTGCGGGCATGTGCTCGCGGGCCTTCGCCACGATCTACCCGGCCGCGCTGGCGATGCGCTTCACGGAGGAATTCACATGGGAGAAGCCCGGGGATGGCCTGGAGGTCACCTGCCCGGACGGGTTCGTGGTCTACAGGCTTACGAGGATTGTCCGGCCGTGAACGAGGCACTCGCCATCCACCAGGCCAGCGTGCAGGACGTGCCTACCATCGCCGCCCAGCGGCGGGCAATGTTCCAGGCCATGGGCTGCACCGATGCGGCGGTGCTGGATGCCGTGCAGGCGGCCTCCGCCCAATGGACGCTTCGGAAAATGGAAGCCGGCGAGTATCGCGGCTGGCTGGTCGCTGCTCCCAGCGGCGAAAGGGTCGCCGGTGCCGGCCTGTGGCTCCGGGAGAAGTGCAGCAGCCGCAGGAACATATCGGGCAGGCAGGCCTACGTGATGAATCTCTACACCGAGTCCGGCCACCGCCGGCGGGGCCTGGCACGCCGGCTGATGGGGACCGTCCTGGCCTGGTGCCGGCAGAACGGCTACGCCGAGATCACCCTGCACGCCAGCGATGCCGGCCGGCCGCTCTACGAGTCGCTGGGCTTCAAGCCCACCGCCGAGATGCGGCTGCGGACGGAGGGCTGAAGATGACCAGGCTGAAAGCGGGTCAAGACGCCTACGGACGGCAGGTCTACGACCAGTTTCGGGGAAGAGACACCGTCGAGATCGTCGAACGCGACGACGGCTACGTCGACACCTCCGACGGAGCGCCCGCGTACTTCGCGGAGTTCGCGGACTGGCCCGCGCACCAGCGCAGGGCCGCGAAGTACGTAACCGGCCGCGTCCTGGATGTCGGTGCCGGCGCGGGTCGCTGGTCGCTCTATCTCCAGGGGCAGGGCCACGAGGTCACTGCCATCGACAACTCGCCGCTGGCGATCAGGACCTGCCGGCTGCGCGGAGTCAAGGACGCCCGGGTAATGCCCGTTACTCAGATGAGCCCGGCGCTCGGCCGCTTTGACACCACACTGATGATGGGCAACAACTTCGGCCTCTTCGGGAGCCGGCGGCGCGCGCGCTGGCTGCTGCGGCGGCTCAAGTCGCTGACCGGCCCCGGCGCGCGCATCGTCGCCGAGTCCAACGATCCGTACAGGACCAGGGACCCGATCCACCTGCGCTACCAGCGCCTCAACCGCCGGCGCGGGCGGATGGCGGGCCAGTTGCGAATCAGGGTGCGCTACCGCGACGCGAAGACGCCCTGGTTCGACTACCTGCTGGTCTCGCGCACAGAAATAGAGAGCATCCTGGCCGGCACCGGGTGGCGCGTCGCACGCTACGTCGACTCCCGCGGGTCGACGTATGTCGCGGTCTTGGAGCGCGAGGGCCAACACGACGAGCGATGATCCGCCTTGTCTTGCCCGCGACAGTTTCCTCGCTCCCGCCGGAACTTGAATCGACGGCCGCCCGGCGTGAGAATCTGATTTGCGCCCATCACAACGGGGCGGGGAACATGTCCCTTAAGCCTGCCTCCGCTGCGGCGAACCCTGTGCGCGGGCTGCCTGAGAAAGGAACGATGCCATGAGCCGGACGCCGAATATCGTCTTCATCATAGCCGACGACATGGGCTACGGCGATTTCAGCGCCTTCAATGGCGGGCTCTCGAGCACGCCCAACCTCGACAGGATGATGGAGCGGGGAGTGACCCTGACCCAGCACTACTCGGGATCGGCAGTGTGTTTCCCGGCGCGGGCCACGCTCATGACCGGCAAGTACCCGCAGCGGGTGGGGGCGGTGGACCTGCCCCACCACCGGCCTTTCCAGTACATGTCTCCCCGGGAGACGACCATCGGGGAACTCTTCCAGAAGGCCGGTTACCGGACCGGACTGGTCGGCAAGTGGCATCTGGGGGATGGCCGCCTGGCTCCGCACCACCGCGGTTTCGACGAGACCGCCTGCTTCTGCGGAGGCCTGATGGACTACTACCGGTGGACCATCAACCGCAACGGCGCCCGCCAAGACTGCGACGGCAGGTACCTCACCGAGGTATGGACCGAGGAGGCGCTGTCGTTCATCAGGCGAAACCGGGAGCAGCCGTTCTTCCTGCACCTGGCCTACAACGCACCGCATACGCCCCTGCAGGCGCCGGAGGAGGACATCATGCCCTTCCGGGAGACCGGCAGGTTCACCGAAGAGGTCAGCACGCTCTACGGGATGCTCAAGAACATGGATGCCGGCGTCGGGAAGATCCTGGCGCAACTGGACGAACTGGGCCTGGCCGAAGACACGGTGGTCATGTTCACCAGTGACAACGGGCCGGCCATGGGCAAGAACCTCGAACGCTACAACCACTCGTTCCGCGGCGCCAAGGGAAACGTCTACGAGGGAGGCATCCGGGTCCCGATGATCGTGAACTGGCCGGGACACCTGTCCGGCGGCCGCGAGGTGTCGGAAACCACCCATTTCGCGGACTGGTTCCCGACGCTGCTCAACGTCTGCGAGGCCGACATCCCGGAGGAGGTCGACCACGACGGCGTGGACGTCATGCCGCTCCTGACCGGCGGGCCGGCAACGCAGTATCCCGCCCGCTGCTGGCAGTGGTCCAGCTACGAACCGCTGCCGAAATACAATGCGGCAATACGCGACGGCGACTGGAAGCTGGTCTGGCCCAGGGCGCGCGTCCCCCACTTCGGTTCGCGACCCCTGAAATGCGAACAGCTGGTGGACCTGGTGAGGTTCATGAACGCCGATGACCCCGGCAGCTCCGGAGTCGGCTTGCCGGAAGACGGTGGATTCGAAAACCTGGAGGAGTACTTCGCTCACCTCAAGCGCGAGTCCGCCAGACCGCTTCCCGAGACGACGTTCGTGCCCGCGAACCCTCCGGAACTGTACAACGTGGCTGATGATCCGCACGAAGAGAGGAACATCGCCGAGCTGCACCCGGAAGTGGCCCGCAGGCTGGAGAAGGAACTCGACGACTGGTTCGAACGCAACCGACCGCAATGGGAACGCTGCCGCGCCGACGACCCGTACGGGCTGAAGTACTGAGGAGCACTTCCGCGATGAACGAGACGAATGCCGACGTGCCGCCCGGGAGCAGGACGACTCTCCGGGGAGCCCTGCTGGTGGAACCGGGCTCCCGGTCGCCGGTCGCCCTCCGGGGCATCGAGCGGATCCGGGCGCAATCGCCGGGCCCGGTCGACCTGCTGCACGGACGCGCTTTCGACGACCCGGCGCTGGCCGGTTACGACTGGGGGCTGCTCCTGGACAAGTTCAACGAGGACCCGGTCCCGGCGGAGCCTGCCGGCAGCCCGCTCGAAACCGACGCCTGGGCGGTGGAAGTCTCCGGCGAGCGACCTGCACGGGCAACGATTCGGACGGCGAGTGAACGGGGGCGGCTGTATGCACTCTATCACATCGCCGATTGCCTGCGCGAGGGCAGACCGCAGGCAGCTTGGACCGCGCAGCGGCGCCCGCTGGTGGCCAGGCGGTACGCGCTGATCATCGCCGGAAATGTCTGGAGCCCGGTGTGCCGTCCCGATCTCTTCGACCGGGACGTCGTCGAAGCGCCCGGCCTGGGCCTCAACGGCGTCATCCTCGGGTGCACGCCCGCCCACGGCACCTCCATCGGCCGGCAGACGATCCCCTTCACGATCGCGGAAGACGGCGGAATAGAGGTCGACCGGTTCAAGCTGCCGATGTTCCGGGCCATGTGCGATCGCCTCAAGAGCTACGGCCTCGACATCTGCATCTTTCACCAGGCATTCATTCCGCCCGGTTTCACCATGGACCAGGTGCGCGAGTTCTACGACGGCAGGCGCGAGCTGCCCGGCTATCTGGAGAAATGCCGGGAAGTCAACCGCGCACTGGCCGACGCGATCTTCACCCACCTGCCCCAGGTCGACAGCCTGCTGCACCACTCTCTCGAGTGCGAGTGGTTCTGGGGAAAGGCGGTCAGCATCTTCCCCTGCGAGGATGACGCTGTCGGGGAGCGGGCCTTCGAAACCTACCTCGACGCCCTGACCGATGCCTGCGGCCGGCACGGAAAGGACCTGTTCTTCTGGGCCCACATCTGCGGCATTTCGGGGCGGCAGATTCGCCTGACGCGCCGCGTGCTCGCCCGCTACCCGTCGGTCATGGTGGTCGAGGACAACGCCTGGGAAAACTGCACCTGGCCCAACTCCCCGGTGATGGGCTACCTGACGGACGTCCTCAAGAAGGACGTAACCGCCGGCCGTTTCGGCCTGGCCATCAACACCACCGACGGCGAGTACTACGGCGGGGGCAAGCTTCCGTCGGCCTATCCCGACCCGCACGTCCGGGGGGCGAGGACCGCCGTCGAACTCGGTGCCGAAATGGCCTTCGTCCGTCTCAACGGCCAGATGCTGACCCCCATGGGCACCCTCGACGACGTCAACGCCATCAACGTGCTGTCGGTCTGCGAGGCCTTCTGGGAACCCGCACGCCCCATCGATGAGTGCTGGACGGACTGGTGTTCGCGGCGCTTCGGGCCTGCGACCGCTCCTGCGGTGACCTGCGCACTGCAGAAGAGCGGCACCATCCTCACCAAGGGCCTGAGCGCCGCCAGGCTGGGCCTGATCGATCACAGCGGACTTTCTTTCGGAAAGTGGCGACCCCGATCTCCGAGCAACGCCTGGGCACTCTTCGCGCATCCGGGCAAGCGCCTGGTCGAGAAGCCCTACGACGAGCTCGGCACCGCCGACTTCAAGGTGTGGCAGGTTGAAGCCGCCGGTGTGGAAATGGACGCCTTCCTGCGCCAGAGCGCCGCAGCGGATGCCGCTGCGCGCGAGGCGCTGCGCGAGATCGAAAGCGTCCGCTCCGAACTGAAACCGGAGGACTTCGACTACCTGAGCGGCTGCTTCAAGAACGCCCTCGTGATCATGGAGGTCGTGCGTCGCACCGCCCGCGGCGCACGCGCCTCGGCTCTCTGCCTGGAGAACTCCGGCGGGGCCGCCGATCGGGAACTGGACGAAGCCTGTGCCGCGATGGAGGCGCTCGCCGAGGACATCGAGGCGGAGCACGGGCCCGACTTCTTCCGGACCCACTTCTTCATGAAGTTGCCGTTCAGGAGCGAGACGCACAGCGGCTACAGCGTGCCGCTCGCGCTGCGCGCCCTGGCCGAGGCGTATCGGGGGTGTCAACGGGGGGCGCAGGACGAATGAAGGATAAGGCAGTCAGCCATGAGCGTTCGTAACGTACTCTTTATCCTTTCCGACCAGCACCGCGGGGACTACCTCGGCGCCGCCGGTCATCCCTGCGTGCAGACCCCCAACCTGGATCGCCTTGCGGCGCGCGGAGTTCAGTTCACCAACGCCTACAGCGTCAGCCCCATATGCGGCCCGGCGCGTGCCAGCCTGGCCACGAGCCGCTATCCTCACGAGATCAATTCCTACGGGAATGCCACCTGTTTCGACGGGAAGACTCCCACGGTCGCTCATCGCCTTGCCGCCGGCGGGATCAGGGCGGCCAGCGTCGGGCGGATGGATTTCCTGCCCGGGGCCAACCACGGATACGACGCGGTCCTGCCCACGCCCCGCGACCCGCTGGCCATCGCGGAGTTTCTGCGCTCGCCCGCGGTCAAGCGCTATGACATATCGCACACCATGCTGCGCGTCGAACACCTCGAGGAAGCGAAGCTGCCGCACCCCTTCAGACACATCCTGGCCTGGCTTGACGAATCGGCGCAACAGGAGCAGCCCTGGCACCTGTTTGCCAATACCGTGAAGCCGCACTGCCCCTTCAAGGTCCCGAAGAAGTACGTCGCCATGTACGACGGACTCGAGATTCCGCTGCCGGTCATACCCGAGGGACACATCGAGAACCTGCATCCGGCCCTCAAGGAACAGCGTTTCCACTGGAACATCGAGGAGTTCCGCAGCGACGCGGACCTGCGCCTGATACGCAAGAGCTACTTCGCCATGATCACCTGGCTGGACGAGGCCATCGGCCGCGTTCTCGACAAGCTCGAGGAAAAGGGCGTTCTCGACGAAACCCTGATCATCTACAGCAGCGACCACGGCGATCACATGGGCGACCACGGCATGTGGCAGAAGTGCAACCTCCTGGATTCCTGCGCCCGCGTGCCGCTGATCGTGGCCGGCCCCGGCGTTCCGGAGGGCAGGAAGACGGATACGCTGGTCTCGCACCTGGACATCAACCCCACGATCCTGACCGCCATGGGCTGCAGCGTCCCGCAGGACATGCGCGGCCAGGACCTGCTGGCCCTGGCCGCGCGGGGCGCCGCGCAGGCCGACCGCGCCGTGTTCGGCGAGTACCACGGCCCCGGCGCGGTCACCGGGGAGTTCATGGTCCGCCAGGGTCGGTGGAAGTACATCCACTACGAAGGGATGCCCCCGCAGCTCTTCGACCTGCTCAGCGACCCGGGCGAACTGCAGGACCTGGGAGAAGATCCCGCCCATGCCGGGGTCCGCGAGCGACTCGATCAAATGCTGCGCCGCGAATTCGGCGACCTGGCCGCCCTCGACGCCAGGATCAGAGACTACCAGCGCGAGCAGTTCGAAGCCTGGTATCGCTCCGGCGACCCTGGGGAGAAACTCGAGGAGTTGACGCAGTTCGCCGGCGGCAAGAGCGAAGCCATTGCCCCCCATCTGCGGCAGCTGGGGATCAACGCGAATTCGACGTCCTGAATGGATGCGGACGTCGCGCGTACCTGGAAGTCAGTCCTGCTCCGGTGCCGTCCCCGGCTTGCCGGCCTTGACCGAGAACATCAGCGGCAGACCTGCGGGCATGCTCTTGAGGCGCCACCATCCGGCCGAGTCCCGCTCCAGGGGTGAAGCCGGTTCGGCGTAGTAGAACATGTCGTAGAAGGTGTAGGGGAACTCGCGCAGCCAGTCGATCCGCAGCCCGGCATCGACGAGCGCGCCGACCACCTCGCCCAGCGGGTGCTGCCACTCGTAGGTGACCTTCTCACCGAGCGGCGCCTCGGGCGCCGTGCAGGTGCCGGTTTCCGACTCGCAGCGCTGGGGGCGGCCGCCAGTGAAGTAGGGGCGCGCCAGGCGCAAGCCCCCTCCCCCGGTTGCTTCGCCTTCCTCGCCCTGCTTGCCGTCTACCGCCTCGCGGGGCTCGTAGAGCGCCGCCAGGGGGTGGGTGTCGGCCAGGTACAGGAAGCCGCCGGGCCGGAGAAAGTGGGCGGCGACCCGGCCCCAGCGCCGGATGTCCGGCAGCCAGCAGATCGTGCCGTAGTAGCTGAGGACGATGTCGAACTGCCCGGAGAGCACCTCCGGCAGCGCCAGGACGTCGGCCTCCACGTACTCGGCCTCCAGGCCGGTCTGGGCCGAGAGCTTCCGGGCCTCGGCGATAGCCCGGGGCGAGAAGTCGACGCCGGTCACCCGCGCTCCGCGGCGGGTCCACATGAGCGAGTCCATCCCGAAGTGACACTGCAGGTGCAGGATCGACTTGCCGGCTACGTCTCCGATATCGTCGGGAATGTTCGGCTCGGTGCCGCAGCGGCCGGCCTTGAAGTCCTCGATGCGGTAGCCGCCCCCGCGCCCGGCCACGTGCCGATCGGTCTTCTCGTCCCAGGCGCGACGGTTGGCTATGATTCGCCCGTCCATGGGCGGGGATTCTACGCCCCACGGCGGGAACTGCGCAAGTCGCGTGACGGCCCTCCAGTTCAGGGGCTCCAGTGGAAGTGCATCGGCCAGGCTCGGGGCCCGATCCCGAGGCCGGGGGCGCCCAACTTCGGGTTGACTTGGGTTACGGGCGCAGCCCGCTTTGCTGGCAACACGCAACGCCGGTTGACACGGGGCGCCCGGGGGGCCATGATCTGCAGCGTAGATCCGGCCAGACAGTTCTCCGCCAAGGCCGCGCTCTACGCCCGCTCCCGCTGGGACTACGCGCCCGGCTGCGTTCGAGCGGATCTTCGGGGCGGACGGCGACGGCAACGAGCAGATGAAGCTACTCAGGGCGAACCGAATCGCCGCCATCACCGCTCTAGCGGGCGTCACCCTCATGGTATTCACCATCCTCTGGCGCATCAATCCTTTTGAGGGGTCGGTCGTTCCCCGCTTCCTCACGGACAACCCGATCGGGATCGGAGTCTTCTGGGTCCTGTTCGTCGCGTGCATGCCCGCGTGGATCGTCTCCATAACCCTCTGCCGGCTTCTGCCTCTGCCCGAGCGAGCGCAGTGGTTGCTTGCTTGTTGCAGCATGCTCGTGCTTCAATGCATCACCTGGTTTCTGATCGGGAAGCTGATCTCCCTGTGTGTGCGGAAGATCAGCGGGGGAAGAAGCCGCGCATCCAGCACAGGTGTAAAGGCTGACGACCCCGGCCAGCCGTAACTCGACGCTCCGCGTTACCCACCGCCCCGCTCGCCAGCGCCCGGCGTGCCGGGGCCCCAAGCTGCCCTTGAAGCCGCCCCCCCGGCCCAATATAGTCTTGCCCGCGGGCGGCGGAGCATCCGCCGCCCCCGAGCGCTAAATTTGACAATTCTGGCACGCAAGGCAGGAGGCAACAGTGAGCATCATCGAAGGCAACGCAGTGGTCTTCACCCAGGGCGGCCCCACCGCGGTAATCAACGCCTCGTGGGTCGGCGTGGTCGAGGGGCTGATGAACGCCCCGGAAGTCACCGGCATCTGGGGCAGCATGCACGGCATCGACGGGATCCTCGGCGAGGATTTCGTGGACCTCAAGGCCCAGAGCGTCGAGACGCTGCAGCGAATCGCGCGCACGCCGGCCAGCCAGTTGCTCTCGACGCGGCACAAGCCCGACGACGAGGACAACGCGAAGATGCTGGAGGTCTTCCAGAAGCACAACATCCGCTACGTCTTCGGCGCCGGCGGCAACGACACCTCCGAGAGCCTGGACATCATCAACGACGCGGCCAAGCAGAAGGAATACGAGCTGCGCCTCTTCCACGTGGCCAAGACCGTGGACAACGACCTCGAGGAGAACGACCACACCCCCGGCTACGGCTCGGCGGCGCGCTACGTGGCCAACGCCTTCCGCGGCGTGGACCTCGACAACAAGTGCTTCGGCGGCTTCTACCTGGGCGTGTGCATGGGCCGGCACGCCGGTTTCCTGACCGCGGCCAGCGCCCTGGGGCGCACCACCGCGGACTCAGGGCCGCACCTGGTTTACGTCCCCGAGAAGCCCTTCGACGTCGAGAAGTTCCTGGCCGACGTCGAGGCGGTGTACGTGAAGCACGGCCGCTGCATCGTTGCGGTCAGCGAGGGCATCGAGGACGCCGAGGGCACCCCGATTCTCCAGAAGCTCTCCGCCGCCGACAAGCTGGAGGCCGACAGCCACGGCAACGTGCAGCTCTCCGGCACCGGCGCGCTGGCCGACGCGCTGGTGGACCGGGTCAAGGCACACCTGCAGGGCAAGGGCATCGTCAAGAAGCTCCGCGCCCGCGGGGACACGCTCGGATACATCCAGCGCTCCTTCCCGGACCAGAGCAGCGTCGACCGCGAGGAGACTCTCGGACTGGGCCGCTTCGCCGCGGAATGCGCCCTGGCCGGCAACATCGACGGGTCGGTCGCCATGCAGCGCACCAGCGACGAGCCCTACAGGATGGAGTACAGGCTGGTGCCGCTCAAGGCCGTGGCCGGCAAGACCCGCCACCTGCCCGACGAGCACGTCAACGACGAGGGCAACAACGTCACCGACGCGTTCATCAAGTGGGGCAGGCCGCTGATCGGCAAGCTGGAGCCTTTCGGCATACTGGACACCAGCAAGCAGGTAGAGAAGAAGTAAGTACGTTTACCCCGGCCCTCGTGCCCTCGGGCAACCCGGACAAGTCGAACCCGTGCGACAGGTTCGAGGGGTGAAGCGTACCGGTATGCTGCGGTTCACATCAACGCGGTACTGAAGTAGCGCTCGGCGCGGTCGGGCAGGACGGTGGCCACGTTGCCGTCGTGGCTGCGGGCCACCTCGCGCGCGGCCCAGACGTTGGCTCCGCTGGAAATGCCCACCAGCAGGCCGCACTCGCCGCCCAGCGCCCGGGTGGTCTCGATGGCATCCTCGTCGCTGACCTCCACGACCTCGTCGACCATGTCCACGTCGAGTATGTCGGGCACGAACCCGTCACCGATGCCCTGGATCTGGTGCAGCCCCGGCTCGTGGCCCAGGATCGCCGAGACGTTCTTCGGCTCGACCGCCACCAGCCTGACGTCCTTCCTGTGTTCCTTGAGGAATCGGCCCACCCCCTGGAGCGTGCCCCCCGAGCCCACCCCGGCGACGAAGCAGGAAACCTCACCGTTCATCTGCCGCCAGAGCTCGTGGGCGGTCTCCTCGTAGTGCACCCGGGGATTGTCGGGGTTCCTGAACTGCTGGGGCACGAACAGCCGGTCGCCCTCCTCGGCGGCCAGGCGCTCGACGTGGTCGACCGCGCCCTTGATTCCCTCGGACTCGGGGGTAAGCACCAGCTCGGCGCCCAGGGTAACGATCAGCTTCTTGCGCTCCTCGCTCATGTTCTCGGGCATTACGATGCGCACCCGGTAGCCCTTGAGCCGCCCGACCAGGGCCACGCCGATGCCGGTGTTGCCGCTGGTGGGCTCGCAGATGATCGAGTCGGGCCGCAGCCGGCCGTCGCGCTCGGCGCCCTCGATCATCGAGAGCGCCACCCGGTCCTTGATGCTCCCGCCCGGGTTGAAGAACTCCGCCTTGGCGAACACCCGCTCGCCCTTGAGCTGGATCAGCGGCGTGTTGCCTATCAGGCTCAGTATGTTGTCGGTGAGCACTGCCCCACCCCCTTCGCGAAAGGGGCAAGAATACGCGCGGCCATCAGCGAATCAAGTCGGCGTTGAGTCCCCGCAACCGAAGCAGGCCCGGGCGCCGGGCAGGACCTATACCGAGTCGATAATCGCGTTAAGGGTCCCGCTCGGCCGCATGAGCTTCGCGGCCTGCCGGTCGTCGGGCCTGTAGTATCCACCGTAGGATTGCGGAGCGCCCTGGGCCGCGTTGAGCTCCTCAACGATCTTCGCCTCGTTCCCGGCCAGGGACCTGGCCACGGGCGCGAACCTCTGCCTGAGTTCATCGTCCGCCCCCTGCTCCGCGAGTGCCTGGGCCCAGTACATGGCCAGGTAGAAGTGGCTGCCCCTGTTATCCAGCTCGTGCACCTTTCTGGACGGCGACCTGTCGTTCGCCAGGAACCGGCCGGTGGCCTGGTCCAGCGTTTCCGCCAGAACCCGTGCCTTGGGGTTGTCGAAGCGGATCGCGAGATGCTCAAGCGAAGCCGCCAGCGCCAGAAACTCTCCCAGCGAATCCCACCTGAGATGGCCTTCCTCCCGGAACTGCTGGACGTGCTTGGGCGCGGAACCGCCGGCGCCCGTTTCGAAGAGCCCGCCGCCGTTCATCAGCGGAACGATCGAGAGCATCTTGGCCGAGGTCCCCACCTCCAGGATCGGGAAGAGATCCGTCAGGTAGTCCCTCAGGACGTTCCCTGTGACCGAGATGGTGTTCTCCCCCCTGGACATCCTCTCGCAGGAGTACCTGGTGGCCTCGAGCGGCGACATGATCGGCAGCTCGAGCCCGGACGTGTCGTGCTCAGGCAGGCAGGCCTTGACCTTTCTGATCAGTTCGGCGTCGTGCGCCCTGTCTTCGTCAAGCCAGAAGACCGCCGGCCAGCCGGTCGCGCGGGCCCGGGTGACGGCCAGCTTGACCCAGTCCCGGACGGGCAGGTCCTTGACCTGGCACATCCGGAAGATATCGCCGGCCTCGACAGGCACTTCGAGCAGCGTATTCCCCGCGGCGGACACTACCTTGACGGTGCCGCCTGTCTCCATCTCGAAGGTCTTGTCATGAGAGCCGTACTCTTCAGCTTTTTGAGCCATCAGGCCGACGTTGGGCACCGTGCCCATCGTGGAGGGATCAAAAGCGCCGTTCTGCTTGCAGTGGTCGATGACCGCCTGATAGACGGGAGCGTAACTGGAGTCCGGGATCACCGCCTTGGTCTCGTGCTGCTTGCCGTCAGGTCCCCACATCATGCCCGATTCCCGGATCATCCGGGGCATCGACGCGTCGACGATGACGTCGCTGGGCACGTGCAGGTTGGTGATCCCCTTGTCGGAGTCCACCATGGCCAGTCGCGGGCCCTTGTCGAAGTCCGCCCGGAGGTCCTCCTCTATCGTCGCCTTCTCCTCGGCGGGCAGATCCTCCAGCCTGGCGTACAGGTCGCCAAGGCCGTTGTTGGGGTTGACCCCCAGCTTCTCGAAGGTGGCCGCGTGCTTCCTGAAGGTATCCTCGAAAAACACGGAAACGACGTGGCCGAAGATGATGGGATCGCTGACCTTCATCATCGTGGCCTTCATGTGCAGTGAGAAGAGAACGTCGCTTGCCCTGGCGTCGGCAATCTGTTCCGCGATGAAGGCGCGGAGCGCCTTCTTGCTCATCCTGCTGGCGTCGATGACCTCTCCAGGCTGCAGCGACGTCTTGTCCTTGAGGACGGTGACGCTGCCGTCGGAGGCGTGCAACTCGATCCGGCCGTCGCCGGCGTCGCCAGCGGCGACAGTTGTGGCAACCTCGTTGTGCCGGAGATCACCCTCGGACATGGTGGCCACGTGCGACTTCGAATCGGGCCTCCACTCGCCCATGGAGTGGGGGTTCTGCTTCGCGTAGTTCTTGACCGAAGCCGGGGCGCGCCGGTCGGAGTTGCCCTCTCTCAGCACCGGGTTGACCGCGCTGCCCTTGACGGCGTCGTAGCGGGCCTTGATTCCCTCCTCCTCCCCGTTGCAGGGCGCCTCGGGGTAGTCCGGCAGGTCGTAGCCCTTGTCCTGCAGCTCCTTGATCGCAGCCTTGAGCTGGGGGATCGAAGCACTGATGCAGGGAAGCTTGATCACGTTCGCCTCGGGGAGCTTCACCAGCTCGCCAAGTTCCGACAGGTCGTCCGGGACGCGCTGCTCCTCTGTGAGACGTTCGGGGAACCTGGCCGCGGTTCTTCCCGCCAGGGAGATGTCCCGGGTCTCTACGACCACCCCCGCAGCCGAAGTAAAGGCCTTCACGATGGGCAGAAACGAGTACGTCGCCAGTGCCGGCGCTTCATCAACCTTCGTCCAGATGATATTTGCCTTGTCCGTCACGTAATGCCCCCTAATGGCTCACGACCGCGTCCGCTGCCGGAACACTACCCGCGGCGACCAGGAAATCAATCCCAGACTCGGGCCTTTCTCCTCTATCCGGCTCGGTGCCAACGGCACCTTCTTCAACGGCCTGCTAGGCGCCCTGCTCCCGGCGCACCTCGAAGACCACCGGGTTCTTCGCGTCGGGGCAGGCGTGCGTCGCCACATCGGGATCCTCGAGCCATCCGAACTTCGCGCCGTAGCGCATCGCGAACACCTTGGGAAGCAGGCTGTAGAGCGCGTGTATGCAGATGCTGCCCTGCACGGTCATGCCGTCGAACGCCACCTGGTCGCCGACCGCGTGGCCGGCGACGCAGGAGCCCTCCTGCCCGATCACTCGGGCGACGACGCGACACCCGCCGTCGTTCAGGGCTCTCTTCTCATTCATCAGATGATCCCTTCAGCAAGCCGGCATTGATCCTCAGGAACCCCTCGCGCCACTGGTAGCCCCCCAGCAGCCCCGAAGTGTCGCGCCCGAGAGACACGAAGGCCGCGAAGATCGCCTCCACCGTTGCCAGCCCGCCCTCGGGGTCATCGAAAAGCTTGCTGGTACGCGGGTAGGCAGTCTTCCATCCGGATGGCAAACCGCGCACGGGCACCGACGCGTAATCTGCCTCCATCCCTTTGGCGTAGCGCCAGGTGGCGTCGAGGACGATCAGCGTCTTGTCGGAATCGGCGGGCGAGAGAACTTCGTCGCTCAGGCCCAGTCGCACGCAATTCCCGAGATCGGGCACGCGCTCGTCGGGGAAGCGGTAGAAATCGAACTCCGGCCGCTCGCGCAGCGGCCAGGCCGAGCACTTGGAGAGCTTCTCCCTGGGGTGGAGAACCACCGCAACGCGGGATGGCATGTCAGCTGAGCACCAGTCTGCAGTCGAGAGCAACTCCGCTTCACTTGTCCTGCATTTCATCCTGAATCGCAGGCTTCAGCCTCTCTGCGAACCCCCTTCACTTCTCCGAGCACTTCGAACGCTTCTGCCAATCCTCGTTATCGGTATCGGCGGTTGCGCCTGGCTGGCCAAGTAGCCTCGATACCGATCCCGATAGCGATATCGATGCCGACAGCCCCCTCAACCGTGCTCCAGATACGCCTTCTTGATCCTCTCGACGTAGTCGTTCTGGTCTTCGGCCCAGTGTTCTTCGCTGAAGACCTCGACCTCGTTCCAGCCGGTGAAGCCCGCGTCCTCGACCCAGCCGCGGATCCGCTTGACGTTGATGCAGCCCTCGCCCATCAGGCCCCTGTCGGTGAGAAGGTCGCGGGTCGGATTCCGCCAGTCGCAAATGTGAAACGCGCTGATGAAGCCGCCCTGCCCCGCGAGTTCGATCTCCTCCTCGAGATCCGGGTCCCACCAGACGTGGTAGACGTCGACGGCAATTCCAACATGTTGGCTGCCGAGCTTCTCGCAGATCTCACGGGCCTCGGCCATGCGATTGATCGCGCTCTTGTCGCCGGCGTACATGGGATGCAGCGGTTCTATCGCCAGAACCACGTCGTTCTTCTCCGCGTGGGGCAGAACCGCTTCGATCCCGCCCGCGATCTGCTTGCGCGCCTCGGCAAGCGGCATCCCAGGCACCGCCCCGCAGACCAGTACCACCATCGGCGCGCCGATCGCGGCGGCCTCGTCGAGGCACTCGCGGTTGAGGTCCAGTGCCTTTTGCCGATCGCTTTCCCCGAAAGCCGGGAAGAACCCGCCGCGCACCAGCGCGACCGACTCCAACCCCGCCGCGCGGATCATTCCGCCGCCCTTCTCCGCGCCCATGGGCTCGAGCACGTGGCGCCAGACGCTGATGCCCCTCACCCCCGCGGCGGAGTAGCCCGCAAGGCACTCCTCGAGCGTCCAGGGCTTGTTGGTCTGGGTATGGATCGCCAGGCGGGAAGTGTCGCTCAGGTCACTTGCAGGCATGACTGGTCTCCCCCGGGCTACGGTCTGATCGGTCTGATCGGTCCGATCCGACCGATCCGGCAGGTCTGGCCGATCAAGCCCGTCCGACAGATCAGGCTTCCAGCTTGGGCACGTCGACCCAGCTGCGCTTCTTCCAGCTCTCGAGCCCCAGCTCCGCGAGTTGCACGCCCCTGGCGCCTTCCAGCAACGTCCACCTGAAGCTCTCATCGCAGACCACGTGGCGAAGGAAGAGCTCCCACTGGATCTTGAAGGCGTTGTCGTAGTCGACCGCCTCCGGCACCTCCTGCCAGCCCGCGTAGAAGTCGATGGGCTGCTCGATGTCCGGGTTCCAGACCGGCCGCGGAGTCTCGCCGGAGCACTGGACCCTGCAGCCGCGCAAGCCGGCCACCGCCGTTCCCTTGCTGCCGTCGACGGTGATCGTGAGCAGGTCGTCGCGGCGCACGCGCACGCACCAGCTGCTGTTGAAGTGACAGATCACGCCGTTCTCCAACTCGAACGTCGCGTAGGCCGAGTCGTCGGCGGTGCACTTGTACTTCCTGCCGCGCTCGTCGACGCGCTCGGGCACGTGGGTCGCGCCCAGGCAGGTCAGCGACCTGATGTCCCCGAAGAGGTTGTCGATCACATAGCGCCAGTGGCAGAGCATGTCGACGATGATCCCGCCGCCGTCCTCGGCGCGGTAATTCCAGCTGGGCCGCTGGCAGGGCTTGTCGTAGACCAGGCCCTCGAAGACCCAGTAGCCGAACTCACCGCGGACACTGAGGATCTCACCGAAGAAGCCGTCGTCCATCAGCATCTTGAGCTTGCGCAACCCCGGCAGCCACAGCTTGTCCTGGACCACGCCGTTCTTGAGACCCGCGTCCCTGCACAGCTTGTAGAGCCCGTAGGCTTCCTCGGTGGTGGTGGCTGTCGGCTTCTCGCAGTAGATGGCCTTGCCGGCCTTCACCGCCTTCTCAACGAAATTGACGCGCAACTGGGTCGTGGAGGAATCGAAGAAGATCTCGTTGTGCTCGTCGGCCAGGGCGGCGTCGAGGTCCGTGGTCCAGCGCTCCACTCCGAAACGCTCGGAGAGTGCCTTGAGCTTGTTCTCGTTGCGCCCCACCAGAATCGGGTCGGGCATGATGGTCAGGTCGTCCGAGACCTTCAGGCCGCCCTCGCGCCTGATGGCCAGGATCGACCGGTCCAGGTGCTGGTTGGTGCCCATCCGTCCGGTAACTCCGCTGAGAATCACGCCGATCTTGCGAACAGCCATCTCGACTCCTTTTGCCTGCCAAATGCAACGAGCGGGTGGCCTCGGAGGCCTCCCGCTCGCAAATGGTAACCGGAACGAGCCCGAGCTCAAGCCCAGCGCCGCGCGCCGCCGGCACGCAGCCGTGCTTCAGCCCAGCAGCTCCTCCATGTAGGCAACCGCCTTGCCCACGGTATCGTTTCCCTGGGCGCGGTCCTCATCGATCTCGCAGTCGAACTCCTCCTCCAGGGCGGCGATGAGTTCGACGGACTGGATCGATTCCATACCGAGATCGCGAACGAAATTGGCCTCGTCGGTCACCTTCTCGACGGGAACCTTGAGCAGGCCGGCGATCACCTTGCGGGTGCGGTCGGAAACTTCTGACATTCCTGTTCCTCCAAATCCCATTGCCATGGATTCCCGGGGCCCGGAATGCTAACCGCCCCGGCGCAGCTGTCAAGCGAGTAAGACAGGGCCGTGACTCTTCCCAAGGCGTTGAACCACAATGCCTTATTTGATTGACTTGGGGCCGAACATCCCGCATACTAGAGAGGCTCGGCCGCCCTGATAGAAGCCGGGCGCTCACGGAGTTCGCGAAGTGGACACGGACACCGCCGACCTGGTCCTGGCCCGCTCCCCGACCCCTTCCCGCAAGAAGGGGTCGCTCACCAATCTGGACATCATGGACCTGTCGGCGATCATGCAGTCGCTGGCAGCCAGCCGTCGCTCGGGACGCCTGGCGGTGCGTCGCGCCGACGGGGAAGAGAAGCACGTGTTCTTCGGCGAGGGCCGCATCAAGCTGATATGCGGCGTCAACTCCGCAACCATCGGCAACGAGAAGGAGCTGCTCAGCACGGCGCTGATCGGCAGCGGCGTGCTATCCGCCGACCAGATTCACCAGGCACTGGCCACCGCCGGCGAACGAAACGAGCACCCCTGCATCTACCTGGTGGAGGCTTACCGGGAGCTCGGCGAGGACGGCATCGTCGAACTCGACAAGTGGCTCCAGCAGGAGTGCACCGACCTCATTTCCTGGAGCGACGTACACTGCGAGTTCTTCCCCGAGTCCGAGGACGGGTCGCCCCTGCCCCACACCGAGCTGCCCGGCAGGGGCGTCAGCGTCGACGGCGTACTCATGGCGGCACTCAGCCGCAGTGACGAGTGGGAGGAAGTGCGGCGTCACTTCGACCCCGAAGTCGACGTTTTCGAGCTGACCCCCGAGGGCCGCCAGGCAGTGGCCCTGGGCGAGGCGGCCCCCATCGCCCGCCTGGTGGACGGTTCCCGCGACATCTCCGAGATTCGCGAACTGGCGCGCGACGACGCGCTCGACACCTGCAAGGCCCTGCTGGGAATGCTCAAGGAAGAGCACATCCGCGCCAAGAGCGCCGCGCAACTCTCGGTCATGGCCGAGATCGCCGCGTCCAAGCGCGACTGGCCCAAGGCTGCCAGGCTGTACAAGCGGGCGCTGGAACTCGCCCCCGGCCGCTCCGAGGCCCTGCTCAGTGCCGCCGAAGTCTGCGGGCACGTCGGCGATGTCGACGGCGTGCGCCGGCACCTCAGCCTCTACGTTTCCCGCATGATCGCCCAGGGCAACCACGAGGCCGCAATCAGGGCCAGCCATCAGCTGGTCAAGACCGACCCCGGCGACCCCGAACCCAAGCTGCTGCTCTACAAGGTGCTGCGCGCCAGCGGGGACGCCCGCAGGGCCCGCAGTATCGGCAAGGAACTGGTCCTGGCCTTCGAGCAGCGCGGCGCTTTCGACAGGGCAACAGAAGTCCTTCGGCAGCTGCGGGATGACTTCCCCGACGACATCGAGATCCAGCAACTCGACACCTGGATTCGCCTGATCAGCGTGGAGTTGAGCGAGGCGGCGGCACAGTACGAGGAACTGGCCCGCACCTATCTCGCCGAAGGAGACGTTCGCGAGGCGGTCAAGTTCTCGATGCAGGCTTGGGCCAAGACGCTGGGCACCCGTGCGGCACGACTGGAGAACGAGGTCGACATGTTGCGCAACGAGGTCGACGAACTCCGCGAGGAGAACGACAACAAGTCCGACCAGCTTGACAGGCTCGGGAAGAGACTTACCGACGCCAAGGCCGCGCTCAAGTCGATCGAGTTGTCCTTCCTGCTGGGCCGGGGCGTGATGCCCGCGGAATCCGGCACCAATCGCTGATCGTCCCTAGCCCGCCGTCATCCCTTTCAGGTGCGCAACCCCGCGGCATCGATCGCCCAGTCGGCGACGACCCTGCCGTCTTCGACGACGTACAGGCGCTCGTGGAGATTGCAGGTGGTGCAACCGTGACCGGGCATCAACCGATACTTGCCGCCGACGTCGAATTCGCGATCGGTCTCGCCGACGATGAAATGCTCCTCGCTGAGCTTGCGGAAAGCGGGCTGCTCGCGGACGTCGACCAGTTCCGGCGGGCCGAACTCCGCGCCGCAGCCCTTGAGCCCCACGTCGAAGACCGCGCGCCCCCCGCGGGAGAAGAGGCAGCTGGTCAGCACGAACAGCGCGTTGCCGAACTCCGGGCGAACCGCGCGGTACTTCGCATCCATCAGCGCGTAGGAGCCGGCCTGGACCTCGTCCACGTGCGCGGCAGCCCCGGTAATGTCGTAGGTGCCGGTCCCGGCGGAGCTGAGCACCTCCACGGCAAGGCCGCTTCGCTCGAGCAGCGCGCGAGTCGCCGCGGAGAGCTCCAGCGCCGCCCGCGCGCGGCACTCCCGCTCCGAGGCGTCCTCCAGAAGGACCGCGTGGCCCTCGTAGGCCTGGATCCCGCTGAACTTCAGCCCGGGCGCGCGCTCCACCCGCCGGGCCAGCTCCAGCACCGCCCCGGGTGAATTCAGGCCGCAGCGTCCCATGCCCACGTCGAGCTCGACGAGAATCCCGATCTCCCCGCGGAGACCCGAGACCGCCTCCGCAAGCGCCGCGACCTGCGCGGGGCAGTCGACGCAGACCCGCACGTCGGCCCGGCCGAGCAGTTCCAGGAGGCGCGGCAGCTTGTCCGCCGGCAACTGGTTGGCCAGCAGGATGTCCTCTACTCCCGCCGCGGCCAGCACCTCGGCCTCGCCCAGAGTGGCACAGGTAATGCCCGCGCAGTTGCCGGCCGCCAGCTGCCGCTTCGCGATCGCCGTGCACTTGTGGCTCTTGAAGTGTGGACGCAGCCTGGCAGGCCGACCGTCGAAGAACCGCGCCATCCGCGTCAGGTTGGCGTCCAGAATCCCGCCTTCCACGATCAGGCACGGAGTCTGCAATTCCTCGACCTTCATGCCGAAGAGGCTACCGCACGGACGGCCCGAAGTCCACAGGCGAACGCCAGACGCTGCGCGTGCCGGGGCAAACCGATGAGAATAGACAACCTCGCAACCAACAACCAGCAACGGCGGACGCGCGGCTTGAGATTGCCGGCAGGCGCGCTAAGATGCCGCGCAACGCGGCTGCGGGGCTGTGCCTGCCGCCAGCCGCAGGCCCGCGGCTGCGGCGCGGAGAAGTCCCCTGCCGCCGCCTGCGATTCAGGAAGCGAGCATGCCGATGGCGGACAGACCCAACATTCTGTTGATAACCACGCACGACCTGGGCACCCACCTGGCCTGCTACGGGTTCGACCCGGGAATTCCCTCCCCCAACCTCGACCGGCTGGCCGCAGATGGCGTGCGCTTCGAGAACCACTTCTGTACCGCCTCCTTCTGCAGCCCGTGCCGCGGCTCGATCAACACCGGCCGCTACCCGCACTGCAACGGCCTGATGGGCCTGGTCAACCTGGGCTGGGACATTCCCGATGCAGACAACCGCTTCCTCGCCGCCGAACTTGGGGCCGCCGGTTACCGGACCACGCTGGTCGGTCTGCAACACACCGCCAAGGACCCGTCCCGGCTGGGTTACGACGAGGTGATCCGGTGCGGAAACCGCTGCCGCCAGGTTGCCCCGGCGGCGATCAAACACCTGGGTGAACTGGCCGGCCGCGAAAACGTCAAGCCCTTCTTCATGGAAGTCGGTTTCTCCGAAGTCCATCGCTCCTACGGGGATCTCGAGCAACTGCCCGTAAGCGAAGAGGACGTGCGCCCACTGCCCTTCCTGAAGGACACGCCGGGGCTACGCGCCGATCTCGCGGCCTTCTACGAGAACATCCGGCGAATGGACGAGTCGGTCGGCCAGATCCTCTCCGCACTGGACTCCACCGGCCTGGCCGAGAACACCCTGGTGGTCTTCACCACCGACCACGGCATCGCATTCCCGCGCGCCAAGGGCACGCTCTACGACAGCGGCATCCGCACCACCCTGCTGATGCGCCTGCCGGGCAGTCTTCCCGCCGGCCGGGTCCGGACGGCAATGACCAGCCACGTGGACATCTACGCCACGCTGCTGGACTTCGCCGGGCGCACCCTGCCCGAAAACTGCCAGGGAAGATCGCTGCGGCCCCTGCTGCAGGGAGATGAAGAAGGCGGTCGCGAGTTCATCTTCGCCGAGAAGAACACCGACCCCACCGACATCAAGCGATGCCTGCGCACCCGGACCCACAAGTACATCCGTAACTACACGGATGGCCCCCTGCTCGCGCTGCCCGGGGACATCGAGGTTACGCCCAGCCGCCGGGACATGGGTGACGACCACCTCGCGCCCAGGCCACCGGTGGAGCTCTACGACCTGGTCGACGATCCGCTGGAAACCGAGAACATCGCCGGCCGCGAAGAACATCGGGAGCTCGAGCAGGCGATGGCCGCCCGGCTGCAGCAGCTGCTGGAAGACACCTGCGACCCGGTTCTCACCGGGCTTCCCTCCCGACCCGAGGCCGAGGCCGGAATCCGGGCGCAGAACCGCTCGGAAGAGGGCGTCCAGAAGAGGCGCGATCGGGAAGCGGCCGTCGCCCGCGCGTTGGAGAAGCTGCGCGGGAAATCAGGCTGAGGGCGACGTACGCTCCGGGACCGCAGGAATAGACGCCAGGATTACGGCGTTTGTTTGTGCAGGCCAGAGGGTTCTGCGCTTGATGGATTGCTGCGCAGCGATAGGCTACAGTGCGTAAAGGCCAATGTAGACGGACTCTAGATCACCCGGTTCTGTTGCGAGGAGAAAATGATGTCAGACGCAGGCAACCACCAGGACAAGATGTGCGCCATGAGCTGCTGCCCCTGCAATCTCGACCTGGACAAGGTCAAACCCCTGGTCAAGGACGCCCAGTTCATCTGCAAGGGCTGCGGACGGGTGGCCAACAAGGAAGAGAACCTCTGCCAGCCGGTTCCGCTGAAGTAGCACGGAATAGCGCTCCCGGCGCGGCGCGGGCCTGACCCCGCACCGACAGCATCAGGCCTCAGGACAAAACCGAAACCGCCTGGCTGAACCTCGCACAGCGCTCCTCGAGCGCAACGAGTTCGGTTTTCATGTCCCTTACGAACTCGTTGTCCTCGAACGAGCCGCGAACCGCCTCGAAGTCCGCGTCGCGGGCGCCCGCGTCCCCGCCGACGCCGAAACCAATGCGCGAAACGTCAGCGAACTCCTTTTCGGCATCACTGAGCACCATGCGCAGGAACTTGCCGCGGTTCTTCTCGAACTTCTCACCGGCCTCGGCCAACTGCTCTGCGCTCATCTCGCAGGGCTTGACCCCGAAGCGCTCTTCCCACACCGAGGCCACCCAGTTCCACTCGTCCGCGTCGTAGGCAGCGTGGCGCTCCGCGAGCCTGGCGTTGAGCGCCTCGACGTCGGCTGTCGCGCCGCTCTCGACGTCGGCGAGCAGGCCCTCGAAGCGGTCCTTCGCCGAGAGCAGTCCGCCGACGTCCACCCATTCGCGATCTGAACTCGCGTCCGCGCTCGGGGCGAGCGCCTTGCGCACGCCCTCGAGTCCGCCGGAGAGCGCTCCCTCGGCGCGCGCGACCAACTTCTCCGCGAGGTAGGCGTCGATCCCGGTGCGGTAGAACTTGGCGCCGTTGCGGAGCAGCAGTCGCTTGACCCACGCGCCGTTGATGTTGACCTCTTCGACCGTCTTGGGCGTCTCCTTGCTGAGCCGCGAGAGGAGCTTCTCGCCGTTCAGCATCCGCCCCACGGTATAGGGACTGAAGGCCGGGAAGTTGATGAGATCGCGCTTGTTGCTGGCGGTACGTCGGTCGCGCGCCGGCCACTTGGCGGCGTCGCGCACCGTTCCGACGGTGTAGAGGTTGAAAGCGGGAGTAGCGTAGCTCCGGGAGCCACTCGCATCAATGTAGCTGAAGGGAAGGTCGCCGGTGTCGAAGTTGGCCATGTTCTTGCCGATGACCACGGTGAAGGGCCCCACCCGGCACGGCCAGAGCAGGTAGCTGAAGCTGCCGGTCTTGCTGCCGCGCTCGAGCACGCCCTGGTGCACCGGGCCGAGCTTATACATGTGGTTGCTCTGGTTGGTACCGCTGCCCGCGTTGTAGAAGCTCATCAGCGCGGCGATCAGCAGCGTGCTCTTGTGATGAGTAACGGTGTAAGGCCCGCCGAAGAGCGCCACGGCTTCCCCGTGAAACGCCTCGCAGTTGCAGAAGAACAGGCAGTTCTCGCCCGAGAACTGCTTGCCGACCCTGCTGCCCTGCCCCACGAAACAGGCGTCCAGCACGGCACCTCCCGTGACCGAACTCCCCTCTGCGAAGACGAACTCCCTGGCAACCACGTCGCTGCCGACGTAGGCCGGGGCGGACTCCTCGCTGAGGATGGTACCGTCCATCAACTCGGAAGCGCCCTCGATGACCGCCGCGGGCCCGATGCTCACGTTGCGGATGGTCTTCGCTCCGCGCACCACGGCACCCGCGCCGACCGTGCCGCGCTTGCTCCCGGCCTGCTCGACCCGGGCCGCGATCATCTTCTCGAGAGCCACGCCTAGCCTGGGGCGGTGCCTGTACATGGCCAGGAGATATGCGACCTGCGAACTGAGCTCGGGGTAGAGCTTCACCCCGCGCCCGCCGGCCTCGTTGACCGCCTCGACCTCGACGCCGCAGCCGAAAGTGGCGCCGGGCTCGCACTCCATGACGCCGACATCTTCGACAACCGCGCCGGGACCGATTTCGTAGCCGGCGAGGTGCGAACCCACGTTGCGGATCAGGCACCCGTCCCCGACCGTGACGTCGGTCAGGGCGGCGCTGTAGATTCCACAGCCCTTGACCGCAGCGCCGGTCCGGACTGTGCCCGTCAGGTCGCCCAGACGGACCTCGCCGCTCAGGCAGGCATCGCGAAGGCGCTCGCCCCCGAAGGGATCGGCCACCCGGACCTTGCTCCAGTCCGGCGAGCAGCACCCCTGGCTCTCGAGTTCCGCGATTTCGGTGTCGGTCAGTGCACGGTATTCGGGCATCGGTCTTCCAGCCTCCTGGTCTTCACGAAGTGCCGATCGGTCGGATCGGTCGGATCGGTCGGATCTGGCCGATCACTACTTTTTGCCCACGGTCATCTGGTAGGTGTCCGCAGCGATGGCCTTCTCCTCGTTGGTGGGGATGACCATCAGCCTTGCCCTCGACCCCTCCGCGGAAACATCGCCCTCGACGCCGCCGACCTTCTCTTCGTTCTTGTCCGCGTCGAGTTCGATGCCCAGGTTGGCGCCCAGCCCCTCGCAGATCTTCGCCCGCACCGGGGCGGCGTTCTCGCCGATCCCGCCGGTGAAGATCACCGCGTCGAGCTTGGGCAGCGCTGCAGCGTAGGCGCCGATGTACTTCCTGATGCGGTAGGCGAAGATGTCCAGCGCCAGTTGCGCCCGGGAGTTGCCCTCGCCAGCCGCGGACAGCAGTTCGCGCACGTCGTTGCTCACCCCCGAGACGCCCAGCAGGCCGCTCATCTTGTTGCAGGTCCTGTTGATGGCGTCGAGACTCTCGAACTCGGGCTTCTCGGCCAGGTAGAAGACGATCGCCGGGTCGATGTCGCCGCTGCGCGTGCCCATCACCAGGCCCTCGAGGGGGGTCAGGCCCATAGAGGTGTCGATCGACCTTCCGGCGGCCACCGCCGCCATCGAACAGCCGTTGCCCAGGTGGCAGGTGATCGCGTTGAGGTCGTACTTGTGCCGGCCCATCAGCTCCGCGCACCTGCGCGCCACGTAGCGGTGGCTGGTCCCGTGAAAACCGTAGCGGCGCACCCGGTACTTCTCGTAGAGCCCGTAGGGCAACGCGTAGAGGTAAGCGGTCTCCGGCAGCGTGGAGTGGAACGCGGTGTCGAAACACGCGACCTGCGGCACCCCGGGCAGGAGTTCCCCGGCAGCGCGGATGCCGGTGAGATTCGGCGGGTTGTGCAGCGGGGCGAGGTCGTAGTACTCCTCGATGGTCTTCTTGACCTCATCGCTGATCACCACCGATCCGGTGAAGCCCTCCCCGCCGTGAACCACGCGGTGACCGACGGCGCTCACCTCGGAGAGCTCCGCGAGCGCCGGACTCTCGCCGCCGGTCAGGAGTTCCACCAGCACGTTCAGCCCGGCCTTGTGATCTGCGACAGCCACCTCGTCCCTGCGCTCGCCGCCGGCGTCGCTGTGCCTGTAGGCACCTACCTCGTCGCCGATGCGCTCGACCAGCCCCTTGGCCAGCACCTGGCCTTCGGGCATGGCGTAGAGCTGGTACTTTATCGATGAGCTGCCGCAGTTCAGGACCAGTATCTTCTCGGACATCTCGTCTAACCCTTGCCCTTGCCGGCTTCTATCGCCGCGACAATTGCCGCGACGCCCACGATGTCGTCCACGCTGGCGCCCCGCGAAAGGTCGCTGCAGGGCTTCCTGAAGCCCTGCAGGATCGGGCCGTACGCCGCGGCACCGCCCAGGTACTGGCTGAGCTTGTAGGCGATGTTGCCGGCGTCGAGGTCCGGGAAGACCAGCACGTTGGCCTGCCCGGCAACCGGGCTGCCGGGGCACTTCTTCTTCGCCACACGCTCGACGAGCGCGCTGTCGGCCTGCAGCTCGCCGTCGACGGCCAGCTCGGGAACCTTCTTCCGGACTACCTCGGTGGCGGCGATGACCTTGTCCGCGTCCTCGTGCGGCCCGGAACCCTTGGTCGAGAAACTGAGCATGGCCACCCTGGGGTCGATGCCCAGCAGGGCCTTCGCGCTCCAGGCGCTGGAGATGGCGATGTCCGCGAGCTCCTCGACACCCGGCTGGATGACAACGCCACAGTCGGCGTAGACCAGCGTCGCGGGCTCCCCGCCCAGAAACTGCGGGAAGTCCATGAGGAAGAAGCTGGATGGCGTGCTGATGCCCTCGGCCAGCCCGACCGTCAGCTGGCACGCGCTGATCACCGCCGCGGTGGCGCTGGCGGCCCCGGCCACCAGGCAATCGGCGTCCCCCGCGGCCAGGGCCGCGGCGCCGAATACCAGGTGCTTGCGCACCACCCGTGCCGCGAGCCTCTCGGACAGCTCGGGCCGGGACTGCCGGTAGACCCCGGCGTATCGCCCGAGGCGGTCGGGATCGCCGGGGTCGATCGCCTCCACGCCCTCTCCCGGGCTCCCGGTGGCGACCACCACCGGCTGCGCCCAGCCCTCCGAGGCGATGCGCACCGCGGCCTCCAGCACCCGCTCGTCCCTGCCCTCCGGCAGCACCACCCGGGGGCGCGCCGCGCGGGCCTTCTCCTTGAAGCCTTCAATCAGACCTGCCATGCTCGACTCCCCTGCCGATTCGCGTTCGCTGCAATAATCAGGCCAGTTGCGAGGCCGGGTCCAGGTTATTCCTCTCGATGTCCCTGAAGTAGTTCACCGTGCCGACCCTCAGTTCTGCGGTGGCAGAGTCATCGCAGACGATGTAGCCGTACTGGTGCAGTTGCAGCGCCGAAACGGTCCACATGTGGTTCACGCCGTTCTCGACGACCTCGTGCAGCGCGCGGGCCTTGTTGTGGCCGGTGACCAGGATGACCACCCGGTGGGCGTCGAGCACCGTGCCCACGCCGACGGTCAGGGCCGTGCTCGGCACCTGTTCGGGATCCCCGCCGAAGAAGCGGCTGTTGGCGATCTTGGTGTCGGTGGTCAGGGTCTTGACGCGAGTGCGGCTGGTCAGGCTGCTGCCCGGCTCGTTGAAGGCGATGTGCCCGTCGGGACCGATCCCGCCGAGGAACAGGCGGATGCCGCCGTAGCCCTTGATCTTCTCCTCGTAGGCCTCGCACTCGGCCTCGAGATCGTCGGCCATCCCGTTGAGGATGTTGACGTTCTCCTTCTTGATGTTCACGTGGTTGAAGAGGTTCTCCCACATGAAGGTCCAGTAGCTTTCGGGGTGCTCGCGGGGCAGCCCCACGTACTCGTCCATGTTGAAGGTGACCACGTTCTCGAAGCTGACCTTGCCCTCCTTGTTCAGCCTGGCCAGGTGCTTGTAGGTGGGTATCGGCGTCGACCCGGTGGGCAGGCCCATCACGAACGGCTTCTCGGGCGTCGCACCGTACTCGCTGATCTTCTTGGCGATGTAGCAGGCGGTCCACTCGCCGACCTTCTCCGTATCGGGCTGGATGATTACGCGCACGTCACTTCCTCCTCCGTCAGACCTGAGCCTCGGTTGATGCGGCCGGCGACCTCCTCGCCGCCGGCCCGCTTAGCAGTAAGTCGGGATCCTCGAACATCCTCTCGAAGACCAGCGTGGCGCCCCCCACCGCCGGAGCGTCGCCTCCCAGCGCAGCGGAGCGGAACTCCGTGGTGTTCTCGATCAGTGGCATCACGCAGGCGCGATGCCCCTGCTCGATCGATCTGGCCAGGGATTCCGCCCCCCCGGCGAGCAGCCCGCCCATGACCACGGCCTGGGGATCCAGAACGTTGTCGATACCCGCGGTGATCCGCCCGATAGCCCTTCCGGCGCGCTCGACCAGGTTTCGCGCGAAACGGTCACCCTCGCCAGCCGCGGCGAAGAGCTGGGGCGCCCCCAGCTTCTCCGGATCGGGAGCCTTCTCGCTCAGTGAGGTCTTCACTCCCCGCAGCAACGCCTCGCGAGCCTCGGCCAGCAGAGCGGGCGGAGCCGCCACGCTCTCGAGACATCCGGTGGATCCGCAGTAGCACACCGGCCCGTCTGGATCCACCTGGAAGTGCCCCAGTTCTCCGGCCGCGCGGAACGCACCGCGATGAAGCCGGCCGCCCACCACCGTCCCGAGCGCTATTCCCCGACCGATGTGCAGGTAGAGGAAGTCCTGCAGGCCGCGCCCGGCCCCCCAGCGCAACTCGGCCAGCGTTGCGGCGCGCACGTCGTTGTCAACCTCGACGTCGAGCCCGGTAGCCTCGCGCAGGGAAGCGCCGAGATCCACGTCGTGCCAGTCGCCGACGTTGGGAAACTCGCGGCTGACGCCCGGCTCGGCGCCCATTACCCCGGCAACGCCGAGACCGATACCGGCGAGCGCCACATCACCCGACTTCGCCACGGCCTGCTTCACGCACCGAACCAGCAGTTCGGTCATCTCCTCGCGCCGCCACCGGGCAGGCAGGCCGCCGCCAACGCGCTCGACCACGCGGCCTGACAAGTCCAGCACGAGAGCCGAAACGCCGCGGTGCGAAAGCTCCACGCCGATCGCCTGCGCGAATTCCGGGTCGACTTCCAGCAGTTCGGCGGGGCGCCCCCCGCTCGACGAACCGCGTCCCGCACCGCGCACCACGCCGAGTCCCATCAGCTCGCTCACCAGGGCTGAAGACGAGGAGAGATTCACGTCCAGTTCGACGGCAAGGGCCGGCCTGCTCACGGCCCTGCCCTCCCGAATCGCTCGGGCAGCCCTGGCCAGTCGTCGTTGGTGAGAAGACAACTTCTGCCCCCCAAGAGCGCTTAATGTTCCCAACACGTGCCCCAGGCACGGACTTTCTCTCCTGGTCGCACAAAGTACCAGATATCTGAGCCCCGTCAAGTTAAGATCGGGCTAATTTGCGATTAAGCGAACCTGCCGGGATGTTGCCCCTCGGGGTCAGCGGCGCTGCACGCACTTGTGCGCTCCTCCATTCCGCCCTTGCCGGCAACGCTGAAGGCCCGAGGCCATTTCCAAGGCAGGACCAACCACACACTTGAAAGTCTGTGGGTTATACGGTTAATAGTAGGTGCAAAACAGCCGGGAGGAGACATCATGACACTGAAGGACATCCTGAAACTGGACACTCCCACCGGCCCGCCCGACGATCCCCGGGCCACAGCCCGGGCGCTCAACTCGCTCACCAACTCGCAGGTGTATGAGCAATCCATCACCTTGCAGGACGGCTGCGCTTACTTCATCGCCCGCCGCGGCGCGGAGAAACTGGTGGGCGTAGCCTACGGCGAAGGCCCCCCCGAACACCTGGCCACGCTTGCCGGCGAGGCCGGCGAAGCCGAAGGCGTACGCTTCCGGCTGGACGACGCCGACCCGGAGTCCGCCGACTTCCTGCGCAGCTCGCTGGAGTTCCTGAATCCCAGGCCGATAGGACTGGCCACCAGCCTGGGACTCGGCGACCGCCTGGGGATCGCCACGGCGGGACACGCCCGGGCAGTCAGAGGCACGGGGCTGGCAACCTACTTCTGCCAGCAGTCGATACGCGAGATGACCCGCACCGGCCGGACCCCGCGCCAGGTGCAGGCCACCGCCTCTCTCGGCGCTCTGCAGGCCGGCTGGCGCGGCGGGTACGGTTCGGACGCCGACCACCTCAAAACCCCCTCGGACGTCGACTACTGCCTCGACGCCGGATTTACCATGTTCACCTTCGATCCCGGCGACCACGTGGACGACGAGGCCGACGCTCTCGACGCAGCCGGGCTCAGGTCGCGATACACGGCACTGCCCTGGGCCGATCTGGAGATCAGCCCCGACGACTGCCGCGCGCTGTACGCGGACAAGTCCTTTGCGCTCAAGGACGGTCCCTCGCTGGAGATATCCGAAGAGGCCCTCCTGCGTGCGGCGGCGAAGTACGCCCCGGCGGTGGCCCACGTGGTCTCGATGTACCGCTACCTCGCGGAGAAGGCCCGCAAGGGCAGATTCGAAATGGAGGTCTCGGTCGACGAGACCAACAGCCCCACCACCGTCGCCGAGCACTACTACGTGGCCGCCGAACTCAGGCGCCTGGGCCTGGAGTGGGTGAGCCTGGCGCCTCGCTTCGTGGGCAGATTCGAGAAGGGCGTCGACTACATCGGAGATCTCGAGGAGCTGCGCGCGGCCCTCAACGGTCACGCCGCGGTGGCACGCACCCTGGGGCCCTACAAGCTGAGCATCCACTCCGGCTCCGACAAGTTCAGCGTCTACCCGCTGGCCGCCGAGGCCGCCGGGGGTCTGGTGCACGTCAAGACTGCGGGCACCAGCTACCTGGAGGCTTTGCGCGCCCTGGCCGCCGGCGCCGACCGAGAGCTGTTCCGCGAGATCCTGGCCTTTGCGCTCGATCGCTACGAGGAGGACAAGAAGACCTACCACGTCTCCGCGGACATGGGCAAGGCCCTCAAGCCCGACGCGCTGGCCGACGATGAGCTCGCCCCCGCCATGGACCAGTTCGACACCCGGCAGGCGCTGCACGTCACCTTCGGCTCGGTCCTCAACGAGAAGGACGAGCGCGGCGAGCTGCGCTTCAAGACCCGGATGATGTCGGCCCTGGCGCACAACGAGGAACTCCACTACGAGATCCTCGGCAGGCACATCGTTCGCCACGCCGCGCCGTTCGCCAAGGGGTAGCCTGCAGACCGCCGCAGATCTGCGAAGGGGCACTGTCGCAAAGCCGGCAATCATCATCGGTATGTCTACCAAAGCCACCTCCGGAGGAACACCCCGAGCTTCGCTCGAGGAGGAGACCGAGCTTCTGCTCGCGCGTCTCGACCTTTCACCCCCGGCGCTTGGGGGCGTGAGGGCAACTCGGGACCATCCCGGCAGGGCGGCGGCCGAACTGCTTGCCTACTACCGGAGTCGCAAGACGGTGCACCATCCCGAGGAGTACTGCCGCCGGCAGGGCCTCCGGGATCGCCGGCTCTGCCCCCGGGTAAAGGCGATCGCCGACGACGCCCTCCGCAACATCCTGATCACCACGAAGCATCACCCCCGGCACGATTTCGGTGCCGAGATCGACTGGTTCACCAACCGGAACCCGCTTGCCGAAGACGAGTGGCTCTGGCAGCTGCACCGCCACTCCTCCTGGAAGGCTCTGGGCCGGGCCTACGCGACGACCGGACGCGAGAAGTACGCACGGGCCTACGTCCGCCAGCTGCTGGACTGGATCGCCGAGTGCCCGCCCCCGGAACGGCCTTCCGCCGGGAGGAACGGCCCGGCCTGGCGAACCATCGAGACCGGGATGCGCGGATACAGCTGGACCGGCATGTTCCAGCAGTTCCTGGACTCGCCGAGCTTCGGGCCCGGGGTTCTGGTACGCTTCCTGAACTGCCTGTACGCCCACGCCGAACACCTGGTCACCCACCGGGAGTTCAGCAGGACCAACTGGGGAGCGATGGAGGCCGAGGGCGCCGCCTTCATAGCCGTTACCTTCCCTGAGTTCAGAAAGTCGCCCGGCTGGCGCCGCAAGGCCTTCCGATACCTGGCCTCGGACATCCACAGGCAGGTGCGCCCCGACGGGATGCAGTTCGAACAATGCATGGGCTACCACACCGGCTGCATCGGATGGTTCTCCCGCACGGCCCGGCTCGCGAACATGAACAACATGGCCCGTGAGTTTCCCGCGAGGTTCTGGAAGAAGCTCGAGAAGATGTGCGAGGTCCCCATGAAAATGTGCCTGCCCGACGGGCTTTCCGCGCAGTTCGGGGACGACAGCAGTCGCAAGGATTGCCGCGCGGTCCTGAGCGAGTGGGCGCCGCACTTCGAGCGCGAGGACTTCGCGTACGTGGCCGGCGGCGGCAGTCGCGGCAGGGCGCCGCGCGGCACCGCCCACGCCCTGGAGGACAGCGGCTTCTACTCCATGCGCTCCAGCTGGAGCCGCCGGGCCACCTGCCTGGTGCTCAAGTGCGGCCCGGACGGCGGCTGGCACTGCCAGCCGGACAACGGCAGCTTCGAGATCTTCGCCGGCGGCCGGCGGCTGACCCCCGACTCGGGGACCTACATCTACACCGGCAACGCCCGGGCCGCACGCGACCGCGCCTGGTTCCGGCAGACCAGGGTCCACGGGACCATGACTCTCGACGGGCAGGACACCGCCTACAAGCCCAGGCTGCGCCTGTGGAAACCCGGGAAGCGCCACGACCTCCTGGTCGTTGAGAACGCCGGCTACCCCGGCTTCACCCACCGCCGAGCGGTGATCTTCGTCGACAAGAAGTTCTTCGTGTTCATCGACGAGGCCCTCGGACGGGCGACCGGCAACGCCTTCCTGCACTTCCAGCTGCCGCCGGTCGAGGCCCTGCTGGACGCCCGGCATAAGCGGGCCTGCACGCAGTACTCGGGCGGAACCAACCTGTTAGTCGCGGGCATGCCCCAACCGGGCCTGAGGATGTTCAGCGAGAAGGGACTGGTTTCCTTCAAATACGGCCGCAAGCAGCCCCGCCCCGCCCTCCGCTACCAGCTGAAGAAGGAAAGCGCATAGCTGCGCTTCGTTACCGCGCTGGTTCCGTTCGAGGGCGAGCCGCCGCCGGAGGTCAACGTCGAGTTGGCCGGCAACCCCAGACCCGGCGCGAACAGGGTCGAACTGGAAGTCACCTGCAACGGCAGGAAGCAACGGATCAGCTACCGGCTGAAGTAGCAGGCTGCACTCACCGGCCCTGAAGGATCAGTCCGATCCGACAGATCGGACCGATCAGTCGGATCATCCAGGCCCAAGGCCCGGTGGCCGCTACGCCCTCCGCCCGCTTCGCTTGCAGAAGCCGTCTCGCGCGCTATGCTCCTCTGTGACGATTACGAAAGGAGCTCACAGATGTCCGACTACCTGACCGAGATGTTCTCGCTGGCCGGCAAGAAGGCCGTGGTAACCGGCGGCGGTGGAGTGCTGGGTTCCGATATGGCCGTAGCCCTGGCCAAGGCGGGTGCCGAAGTGATCCTGTGGGACGTCCGCGAAGACGCCCTCGAAGAGGCCACCAAACGCATCAACGACGAGGCCGGCAAGGAGTGTGCCAGCTTCCGCAAGGTCGACCTGATGGACGAAGGCGAGATGATGGCGGCCATCAAGGCGGCAGGTAGTTTCGAAATCCTGGTCAACGCCTGCGGCGGAAACAAGGGCAAGGCCGACCTCACCGAACAGGACATGGAGACCTTCCGCTTCGTCATGAAGCTCAACGTCGAGGCCGGCTGCTTCACCCCCATGAAGGTCGTGTCCAAGAACTGGATCGACGCCGGGATCAAGGGCAGCATCATAAACATCGCCAGCATGGCCAGCTACGTGCCGCTCAGCGGCGTGTGGGCCTACGACGCGGCCAAGGCCGCGGTAAAGAACCTGACCGAGGGCGCGGCCAAGGTCCTGGCCCCCCACGGCATCCGCGTCAACGCCATCGCCCCCGGCTTCTTCATCGGCGAGCAGAACCGACGCCTGCTGCTCAACGAGGACGGTTCGCTGACCGAACGCGGGCAGTCGGTCATCGACCACACCCCCTTCGGGCGCTTCGGCGAGGCCGCCGAACTGATGGGCACGGTACTCTTCCTGGCCGCCGACGGGGCCGCCGGCTTCGTGACCGGCATCACCGTCCCGGTGGACGGGGGCTACCTGGTCCAGAACATCTGACGTCCCGGCGCGCGCCGGCTGTGCGTCACGATCGGTCTGAGTTCGCGAGCAGGAACGCACCCCGGGAAGCCCCAGGCCGCCGCACCGGCAAGGGCTGGTGCCCGCATCTTACTGGCTTGAGCCTGCAGGAGAAGAGTCCGCCCCCCTCACGGTCCCGCTGCATCCATCGCGACCCGCAGGATTGACAGCGGAGGAAGCTCCACCGCACCCTCGCTGACCTTGGCGGACTCGTCCCGCGCGAAGCTTCCGGACAGCGACTCGCCGCGCAGGCAGGAACATTTGCCGGCCCCGGCCCCGAAACCGGCCAGCGAGACCTGTGCCGCCTCAGAAACGCTGCGGTTGACCAGGAACAGCCAGTGCGTGTCTGCGCCCTGCAGGCAGAGGCCCTCGACTGGCGCCGTCCGGTCCGCTTTCCCGGCGGATATCTCCAGGGGCACGAATCTGCCCGGCAGCGCCGGGCGGTAGAGCTTGAAGACCTCGACGGCGTCGGTAACTTCGACGTCGGCGCCGCGGCGGTTCAGGATGCCCATGCAGTTGACCAGGTTGTAGAAGTGGGCGACCTCCAGGTCCGGCGCCAGCGCCGCGAAGCGGTGGATCATGCCGGCGATGAAGAGCCCGTGGAGCACCGTCGGCGGCTCCTCGAAGCCCCGGCCGTCCCAGTGGGAAGCCCTCATCCACCAGTTCCACTCGGCGACTCCCAGGTTCCAGCCGGCCCCCTGCGACCGCGATTCGGTGACGAATGCCCGTGCCGAGCTTTCAAAGCGCTCCAGCGCTTCGACCAGCTGCCGGGCCTGCTCCTCGGGCGGGGCGGCAGTGCTGCAGTCGCCGTAGAACTGTACTTCCACGACGTCGATGATCTCCCGGTTGTCCAGAAGCGTTTGCTTCCACGGAGCTTCGCCAGCCGGAACGCCGAGTTCCTGGCCGTTCATGACCGCGACGGTGCGGACCTTCGGGTAACCCGCCTTCACCCGGGGCACAAAGGTGCGCAGAACTTCGGCGTACATCTCCGGGGTCATGTGCGCGGTGGTGTGGATGTACGGGTGATTGGCGACGTGCCAGTAGGTCAGGGGCGGCTCGACCCCCGCGTTTCGGAACCAGTCGGCACAGTAGCGCGCCAGGTCTTCGGCCTCCTGCGGCGTTCCGGTAGCCACGTTGAGCGTCAGCGTGGGGGTGATGCCCTGCTCCAGGCACAGCTGCAGATACTCGTCCAGCCCGAAGTCGTAGTTCAGGCTCCAATCCTGGTGAAAGGCCGCCTCGAGCAGGGACGGGCGCAGGTGCACCGGGCCGGTGCCACGCCGCCAGTTGTAGGCGTTGACCACGATCCCGCCGGGAAAACGCAGCGTCGGAATCCGCATTTCGGACATCTCGCGGATCACGCCGGCAGAGAGTAGCGGCTCCTGCCGGGGGCGAAGGTGAATCTGGTCGATCCACAGGCTGCCGCCCCCGGGAATGCTGATGCGGAGGCAGGCCTCGTCGTCGTCCACCGGCGCCTCGAGAACCAGCGAGTAACGCCTGTAGTAGGAGGACTCCACGACGATCTCGCCCGCGGAGTAGCCCTCGGTGCGACTGGCCAGCGGGCGCAGCGCGACTCTCAGCGCGACCGGCTCGTGCCAGGCCCGCGCCCAGACCTCGAGCTCCAACTCCTCGCCGGCCCGCACCGGTACCCGGTTCTGGTGAAGGTGAACGCCGCCCGATGAGTCGTGGACGCGTATCAGCTGCGCCTCCGAACCCCCGAGCCCCGCGCCGGGCGTGAGCTCGTAGGCCGCCCTCCCGCAGCTGGCGCCCTGCCATTCGGGGGCCAGTCCCGTCATGCGGTGCGGCGGTCCCGCGAACTTGGAGTTGCGCAGGCGGTCGGAAAGGAGTCCGTCTGCAGTGGTTATGCACATCTCGACGTTCTGCCCCAGGATCATCTCCCGGACGTCCGCCACCGGCCGGCCGGTGCTGGCTACTTCCACCTTCATCCGAAGCTACCTCCATCCTTCGCGTCCGACGCAAAGGCCTCCCTTATCGCCGCCACCGTCCACTCGACCAGCTGGCCGCCGCCTTCCGGGCCGACCAGGCTGCTAGACGGCGCCGCCCCGTAGCCGCTGCCGCCCACCGAACGCGCGGTCGGCAGGTAACTGCCCGGCCCCGCGAGCTGCACCAGGAATGTCTGTGTGGCCGGGCTGCGAGCCTTTATCTGCACCCCGTAGTCGAGGAAACACTCGAAGGGGTTGGTGGCCAGCACGACCTCGCCGAGCCTGATTACGTGGAGCTCGGCCAGGATCTGCGGGCGGGATCTGCAGGCCTCCGCCCGCATCCGGACCCGCGCGTTGAAGCGCCACATGGCGAACGCCCCCGTAACCTCGCTGTACCAACGGGGCTGGTCGCGCAGGTGCGGGTTCGAGTCGATCTCTCCCAGCAGTCGCTCGTATTCGCGGCGATACTTCACGGCCTCGGATTCGGCCCTGCGGACCTCCTCCTCGGAAGTCTTCCAGCGGGCCAGCGGGACCTCTTCGGCGCGATGGGTGAGCACCAGCTCGCTCCTGCGGTCGCCGGACACGTGTGGCAGCACGGATTCCACCGCGTCAGCGATGCGGTGGGCGATCTCGGCGCGAGCCGACCGGCCGCTGAGGCGCAGCATGCGCTTCTCGGCTGCCTTGCCCCACAGCCTCCGCGGCGACTGGTCTCCCGCGGCGGAACACTGCGGCAAGATGAAGATCCCCGCCCCCAGCCTTTGACGCAGTTCGACGCGCACGTCGTGCCAGAAGTCGGCGCTGATCAAGTAATGGGCCTCTGCAAGCTGAGACGGGCAGGCCACGTTGACCACCAGTCCGGTGAGTGCGCCCCCCGCGTCATACGTGGCCAGCAGGTTCAGGTCGTGGTCCTCCCAGCCCTCGACGTGGCTGAACGTCTCCTGCGACGTATCGCCATACATGCGACTCGAGCCGTCCCTGTAGGCGACCCGCCGGTTGCGACCGACTACCGCCTGTCCCAGGCCGTATCCGACCGACGCCGGCGAGCGCGTGCGCCACGCCTCTATCGCTGCCCCGGCAATGCGCCCCGCCGCCCAGGACACGTAATCCGCAGCCGCCATCACCGGCAGCTCCACCTCGTCCGCCGGAAACTCCGCCCCGTCGCGGGACGAAAGGTCCTCCGGCACGAAGGCCGTGGGCCCGGTGTGCGTGTGCGTGGCGTTGAGGACCACGCTCTCGGCGGCCAACTCGGGGCACGCGGACGCAACCTCCGCGCGAACCGCGTCCCGCAGACTGTCGGCGGCCACGCACAGGTCGCAACTGACCAGGATTGCCGCCCCGGTGGCGTCCTCGCCCGACGCCAGCGCCAGCACGGTTGCCGTCAACGGATCCAGCACTCCTTCCGAGACGCGCGCGCGCAGTTGGCCGTGCAGGTTCACCGGCTCCTCCGGCGTGATGTCGACCTCGGCCCATCCCACCCGCAGCGGTAGAACCTCGCTCGCAGCACAATTCACGGTCTTGCCTCCCCGTTCTCCGGCATGATTACGGTCGGGTCGCGTTGCAGCAGGGGGATCAGCCAGCCGGCGGCCGCCGCGGCGTCCAGCAGACGCAGCGAGCAGCCACCGATCCGCCCGGTCTTCATCGCGCCGGCCGCCAGAAGACCGGGCTCCAGCCGCGGGTACTGATCCCAGGTCCTGTAGTTGTTGGGGCACATCTTCACGGAGACGACTCTGCCCTCGACCGTGATGCTGTAGAGCTGCACCGCCGGGCTGGCGCCCGCCCAGGGCATGCCGGCCCACTCTTCGCACCCGTGAAAGAAGGTGCAACACTCCAGTCCCGGGCCGATTATCAGGACCTTCCCGCCCCACTTGCGCAGCCGGCCGTAGGGGCTCTCAGGCGGGCAGGAAGTCTCGTCCTCTTCCCGAACGACCACGAACTCCTCCGCGCGACGGCCCGTCGCCGCCACGCTGTGGGTGGGGTGCAGGCCGCGCACCACTCCCGGTCTCTGCCGGAATACCTCCGTCAGCGCGCCCACCCCGGAGGGGGTCAGCGCCTGGTGAAACACGGGCTGACCTTCCCTGACCACCTTGAAGGTGTGAGTGGGCATGGCCAGCGTCCCTTCGGGCCCCACGACGTTGAGCAGTGCCTCGATCACGGCCCCGGCACCGCCCTGCACCGGCCCCAGCCTGCGCAGTGAACTGTGCACCAGGACCACCTCGCCCGCTCGCAGGCCCACCTCCCGGAAAGCGGCTTCGAGCTCGACTCGCGTTCGCATGGGGCCCTTCTCCTGTCCCTGCCCGCCCGGCAGCGAAACGGCGCTCCCGCTATTGCGCGGGCGCGGCCCGTCCCGAGGCGGAGTTCCCCTTGCGGATCTCGTACAACATCCGGCACCACTCGTCAACGATCCGGTAACCGGTCTTGACGTCCCAGCGCGAACCCAGGGCCACGGCACCCTCCCAACTCCCGCCCATGGCGCCCTCTATGGTCGGGCAGTAACCGGTCGTGCCGTTGGTTATTCCGAAGACCGCAGTTGCCGCGAAAGGGCTCCGCCGCTTCAGCTGCATCCCGAAGTGACAGAACAGTTCGCACGGCGCGGTCGCGAAGGCCAGTCCGCCGATCAGGCCCGCGTGGATGTCGACCCGCTCACTGCTCCGGCCCCCGAACCGCTCGTGGAAGAGCAGCGTCCCGTTGGCCTTGGCGTAGACCAGCATGGTCTCGTCTCGTTTGCCCTCCCGGTACCCCTGCATCAACCGCCTGGCCCACTCGAGCCGTTCCTCGGGCAGGTCACGCAACTGCGCGTCGAAATGCGCAACCCGGTGCGCCAGCGCAGCCTCTGCCCTGAACTCGGCCCGCTGCAGCAACCTGAGGGTCTCGCCGGTAACCAGGTGCGCCGCGCGCGCGACGCGCTGTTCGGCGGTCTCCGGTGTGCGCCGCCTCCAGCACTCCTCCATGACGGTGATGTCGCCGATCGTGCCGTTGAAGAAGAGGACCGGAAGCTGGCCGAACACCTCGCGCAGGTACTTCCGGGCCAGCCCCGGGAAATCGGCCGAAAGGAAGTCGGCGCCGTAGAAGTTGGTCGGGTGCGCGGTGTTGTTGTAGAGCACGGCCCTGAGATCCCCGCCGGGGGCTCGGACGAAGAGGGCCGTGTGACGCGGGTCGTTGGGCCCCTCCAGACCGGTCGCGTCGGGACGGGAGGGATCGCCGTGCATCACCCGCGACCCGTCGGCGAAACACACTCGCCGGTTGTAGCCGATCTCGGCACTGCCCGCGCCCCAGGCGATCTCAACCTCCTCGGCCGAGGAGACCGCCTCGCGCGCGGCATCGCACAGCCAGTCCCGTAGACGCTCCAGGTAGGCGTGCTCTATCGACTTCTCCGGGTGCGAGGGGCCGCAGATCGACGGCCCGGAGTGCGTGTGGGTGCAGCCGATCAGCACCGAGTCCCGGTCGACTCCGGCGGCCCCGGCGACTGCCGGCAGCAGCTCCCGCACGTAATCCATGTCCAGCCCGATGAGGTCGCAGGATATGAAGAGCATGCCGCAATCGCCCGACTGAATCCACAGGACGTTGGCTTCCAGGTCGTCGCGAATGCGCTGCACGGTCTTCATGTGGCTCGCGGCCTGGACTTGCGTGCCGAGTTCGCTGTTGATGACCCGCTTGGCGGTTCCGGCTTTCAACATGGCTTGGCCTCCGACCTGTCATTGTATTCGGGCGCGAGGGAAAGGTCTCACCCCTTTCAGGCACGCCGGCCGGAGAACGGCTCGACTTCCTCGGAAGTGCGGACCGGGGCCATCCCCGCATACCTGCTCCACCGCCACATCAAGACAGGCAAACCTGAGCCCGGGCTCCAGCGTCTCGATCTCGATGGCGTTGAGACCGTCCTTGAGCAGCCTGTGCGGCACACGGAAGGCCCGCAGGGTCTTGGGCGCACCGTCGATCTTGAGCGCCGGATGGGGAGCACGTATTCCTTGTCCTTCACCGTTAGGACCTGATGCAGGTGGTTGATGCGAGGGGCAAGGCAACGTCCACTGCCAGGCTCTCTCTCGTAACGCATGCTATCTCCTCGTTTCCCTGTAGAGCGGTTCAATCTCCTTCCAGCTCTTCTTGCCGAACTGCAGCATGCTGCAGAAGCTGTTGGGGAATCTATGGAGCTTGTCCGTTTCCCTGATCGAGGCCTTGAGCGAGAAGTTGTTCACGTGGTCGAAGAGCCGGCACATGAGTCTCTCCCGGATATCGCGGCATGCCGGGTCGTCGTACAGGTTGTTGAGTTCCCCCGGATCCTTCTCGCGGTCGTAGAGTTCCCCGCCCAGCTCGCTGTTGTAGTAGACGAGGCGGTGCCGCCCGGTCACGATCGCGTTGATCGTATTGTCGTACCATCCGTGGTTGAACTCCGCGAACGCCTGTGCCTTCCCGCCGTTCCGGCCTTCCGCCACGGGCAGCAGGCTTTCGCCTTCGACCGCGTCCGGCGCACCGATCCCGCACAGTCCGCAGAAGGTCGGGTACAGATCGATGCTCTCGACCAGGCCCTCCCGGCGCGCTCCGGCGGGGCCGTCCGGATAGCGGAGTATGAAGGGAATGCGATGGATCGAATCGTAGATGCCCGCATTCTTCTTCATCTGGCCGTGTTCGCCCGCGAAATCCCCGTGATCGGCACTGAAGGAGATCACCGTGTTGCCGTACTCCCCCGCACTCTCGAGATGCTCGATCACCCGGCCGATCTGGGTGTCGATGTGTGTGATCAGGGTGTAGTAGTAGGCCAGTGTCTCCTTCAGCCTTCTGGCGTAGTCCGCCTTGCTCTCATTGCGTTTCTCCTTCATGAAGAACTGCCTGATAAAGGCGGGCTTGGAGGCGTAGTCGTTCTCGAAGTAATCGGCCGCGTTCGCGGGCAGTTCGATCTGCTCCGGATCGTACAGCAGTCCCGTATCCTTGGGCGCCGTGTACGGGGTGTGCGGCCTCTGAAAGCTCATGAGCATGAAAAAGGGGCGCGTTTCGTCCCTGTTCCTGAGGATATTGAGCGCCTCGTTGCCGGTCCAGGTCTCCAGGGAGTGCTCATCCGGAATGTCGGACATAAAGGCCCAGGATTTCTTGCCCGTGTGATCGTCCTTGAGGGTGCCGAGGTCATATTCATCGGCCAGGCCGTTGTCGTTCAAGTGCCTGAAGTAGTCATTTTTGAGCGGATCGCTCTTGTCGCAGTCGATCAGATCGCAGTATCGCCGGTGCTCGAAACCCTCGCGGTCCCACTCCTCGATCATGTGCGCCTTGCCCACGAGAGCGGTTTCATATCCGCTGCGCCGGAATACCGCGCCGAGCGTGTGCTCGTTCCGGTCATTCATCTCGAATATGTGATTGCCGTGGATGCGGTGGGTCCGGGGGTACTGGCCCGTGACATACGAGGCCCGCGAGGGCCCGCAAATCGGGGCGTTGCAGAATGCGTTGGGGAAGTACACACCGTCACCCGCGAGCCGGTCCAGATTCGGAGTCTTGACCTGGCTCCCCAGGAACCCGAGACAGTTCGGGTTGAACTGGTCGGTGAGAATCATGAGGACGTTCGGCTTTCTCTTCATGCCTTCACTTCCTTTATCGCGGTTTGAGGTCCTTCTGTTCCTCGCCTTTCGGCGTCAGGTACCCGGGGTCTTCCGGCTGTTTCCAGATGACCTGCGCCGGCTGGTCCCGAAGCGAAGGCAGCGCGGACAGGCCTGACTTCGAGAGGGACAGCACGCGCCCGTCGGTCATGCTCAGGATCAGCCGCCCGCCGGCCACGATCATGCCGTCGAAGACCGGCACGCCCTCCAGCGCATGGCGCGCGACCGGCTTGCCGTCCTTCTTGCTGACCGCCCAGATCCGGCCGCCCTCTTCGCCGCGGAACGCACGCTCCTGCCTGGCAAGCAGTTTCAGGATCTCGGGCTCGCCGCGCCTGTGCCAGGCCATACGCTCGTCAAGCACATCGGGCGGACCGGCCACGTACAGAATTTCAGGCGTGGCGCAGAGCGCGCGCCCGAAGACCGCAGGTTGTTCGAATTTCCAGCTGAAGCGGTTCGCGGTCAGCATGTCATCCTTGAAGAACCAGCGAACCCGCCAGTCAGAGTTGTCGGCACGCTTGACGACCGGCCGGCGGGCACTGATCCGCCTGGAGTCCTTCCAGTTCTTCTCGATGTCCTCGGGGCTGTTCGTCTTGCGCGCCGAGAAGAGCCGGTACTCGACTACCGATGAATTGGTCATGTAGGCCGGCTGCCGACCGAACCCGTATGCGGCCTTCTCGTCGAAACATAGAATGCGCCCGGAGGGCACGAAGCGCCCGGCAAGGTGCCAAGCACCGTTTCCACCACCCACGCGCCGGCCATAGGACCAGTACGACCGGAAGAACCACGAGTCGTCGCACATGCCGATCTGGCAGAAGAGGTGGGCGTCTTCGGCAGTCTGCTGCCGGTAGGAGCGAAGCGCGATCTCCTGCCGCTTGCCTTCGAAGTCGATCTTCTGGGAACGCATCCAGAGGTGTTTGCCGTCACAGGAGAGCACGTCCGAGAGGCCGACCGGCATGTTGATGCCGCCACGCCCCCTCTTGACGTAGGCCTCATGCATGTTCTTTCCGGAGTCGGGGTCTTTCTCGTTCCAGACCCTTTCCCCCAGCAGCTTCCCCGTGGCGGCCTCGAGCCGGAGGAAACGGATGCCGCCGTCCAGGTAGATGCTTCGCCCCGCCGTGCAGTAGGCGATCCCGTCGCGCACCAGGACGCTGCCGTGCACCGGCCAGGGCGACTCGATACGCTCCCAGGCCATCATGCGCCGTGAGAGCGGGGCGGCCCGGAAACGCCAGGCCAGCACGCCGTCGGCAGCACGCAGGGCGTACACGTACCCGTCGGCGCACCCCAGGAGCAGCATGCCCTTGTGATAGGTCGGCGGCGTATCGCTGCGAGCGCCGGTCGTGTAGCGCCAGAGCGTCTTGCCGGTTGCGCAGCTCAGCGCGTACAGGGTGTGGGTGTCCTGCGAGGCCACCAACACCTTCCCGGCTGCGACCGTCGGGGCCGTCAGGCCGCCCCCCAGCCTGGTCCGCCAGCGGCCGGCGCCCTTCTCGACCAGACGGTCTCCCGTACTCCCGCTTCGGGATGCCGTGCGTCGATACGTGGGCCAGTCCGATGGTCCGGAGTCCGCACCCGTGACCTTTCCGTAGGCCGGCCCCTTCTCGAGCCGGGCTTCCACATCCAGAGATTCCGGCGATGGCTTGGGAGCCGGCACGGAGTTCAAGGCCTTCAGGCCCTTCAGCTTGGCCTCCAGCTGGCACCCGCACGCGTCCATTGGGGCATAGGTCATGCCGTTGGCTGGCATAACGCCGTAGGCGCAGCCACCCCGTACCCAGTGGTTGGCAATCCAGCGTTCCTTTTCGAGGTCGACGTATTCAGTCCCGTTGCGCGCGGTGATCAAGTACTTCGCCGTGGCCTTCGCGGGGTAGCAGCGATGATGAAACCACTGGAGACGGACGTCGGGTTTGAAGGATCTTTTCTGTGCTCCGTAACGGGCATCGTAGCCCTTGAAGGTCCCGTCCTGGCTCTTATGGGAGGCAATGGCACCGGTCCAGGCCGTGCCGCCGATCACGAAGAGATCCATTATCGAATAGTGGCCGCTCTTAAGATAAGGCTGCTCCCAAACGCGTTTCCCGTCCTTCAGCGACCACCCTGACATCCTCGTAGCGTGGCCGTATCCGCCCAGCAGCACGCGATCCTTCCAGATCAGCACGCGCGGGCCGGTGTTGATGCACACCGGCTTCTCGAGGGACACCTCGGCTGCGGACCACTTGTTCTCCCCGCTGGCCTGTTTGAGGCACCGCAGTCGCTCGCCATTGTGGAACACAATATTGGTCCCGTCGGCGGCAAGTGAGCACGGTGCCACGCGCAGGTTCCTCTTCCAGCTGAGGGCGGCCGTCTTGCGATCGAAGGCCAGGATCCGGCGCGGCTCGTCCGTCCAGGAGTAATCGACGTTGGCGCGGTTCCGGTTGGTCCAGACGTGGCTGGACAGACGCCGGTAGCCCGCCAGCTTCGATTCGCGCTGCGCCGCCAGCGCGAGCACGTGCCCCTCGGTGACAACGATCTCGCGGGTGAAGCGCGAGCCTTCGAACACGCGCAGCGTCTTCCCGGTGACCGCGTCCAGTTCGGAAACCGGGGCGTCGAGGCCCAGGGTCACGTAGACCCGGTCGCCGACGGCAACCAGTTTGCGCAGCAGATGCGCCGGCCCGCTCTTCAGCGGGAAGTCCTTATGGATCCAGCGGGGGATGTCCCTTTTCCAGAGCACCATGCCGTTGAACGCGTCCCGCGCCACCAGCTTCCAGTGGGCGGGAAGCTGTATCGAGGCTCTGGAACCCTCGTCAATGATGTAGAAGAGGCGACCGTTTGCCGAGACCATGGCGCTCAGGCTGGCCACGTGATCGTGATGCCGCGCCCAGCGCGGACTGCCCAGCCACTGCAGGCCGGTCGGCGGCCCCACCATCGTGTCGGGGCTGACCGGGTTGCCGTCGGGGCCGTGGAAGTAGTGGGTCCACTGCCCCATCTCCTTCGGCCAGGGCTTGACCTCGCGAGTCCACTCCCCCCCGGCCCTACTCCACAACTGGCCGTTGGGTGCGAGCACCCGAAGCAACTCGGCCCTGGCAGCCTCTGCCGGATCGGAGACCACGATCAGGTTTACGAAGTTGTCCACGTAGGGCAGGTGCCTGCCGTCCCAGTGGTGCAGCGCCAGCCGGCCGTAGCGCCCCGCGTCCAGCAGTTTCGCCCGACCGGTACTCACCTTGGCCCTGTCCGTATCCAGCCCTTCGACCACCAGCGTGCTGGAGTCGGGAAGCGCAGCAAGGCCTGAGCCGTCGCCGCACCCGAGGTGAACGATCACGCCACCCTTGATGCCGGACTTGCCGACAACCTCGGGAAAGCCATCTTCCGCGGCCGAAGCCGGCGAAAGCAGCAGGGACAGCACAAGCACCAGAAGCAGTCGGTGCAGTTTGCGGAGGTTCACTTTCCATGCTCCTTCTATCCGATCGATTTCTCAGACGTGGCTTCTTGCCTTTCATTAAGGTGCCTTCTTGCGTTTCCACTCCCCATTCAACCCTTTCCTCGCACCGGGATCTCACAGTACCCCACTCCATTGGTATCAGGTTCGGTGCCGATCTGTTCGGTGCCGATGCACATCCCGCGTTTGATGCCGTGAACGTTAACCAGGTCATGAACGCAGTTCTTCGCATCCTCCTGCGCTCCCTTGCCGCCGAATTGCGCTTCCGCGAGCACTGAACCATCGGGATTCACGGCGAAGAAATGAACGGGATGCGTAAAGATCACGTGGCGCTTGTTCTCGCGCGCCCGACTGCAGACCATGCGCGTGTTGTTCTCGCCGTAGACGCCGCCGCTGAGGATCACCAGGAAATCGGCGCCGGCATCGAAGGTGGCCTTCACAACGTCGGGGTGCGTGCGGTCGTAGCAGATCCTGAACCCGATCCGCCCGTAGGGCGAGTCAAAGACTGCGGGTCCGTCCCCTGGCGTGCGACGGTGCCGGTCGCAGGGGGCCAGCTTCTCCTTGCGGTACGTGCCCACGTGTTCGCCTTCCGGGCCGAAAAGCACGGCCGAAACAAACATCCTTTCGCCATCGCGCTCGGTCAGGCCCGCGGCCAGGTTGATCTTCAGCTCGCCGGCCAGGACGGCAAGACGACGACAGTACACTCCGCCCGGAACCGGTTCCGCCAGTTCGAGGGTCATCTTCCGGGGCAACAGACCGTCTCCGCCCAGGTAGCCGTCGAGGAAGCACTCCGAGGTGGCCACGATGCGGGCGCCGTTCGCGGCGGCCTCACGGATGAGTTTCTCCACGCGTTCACAGGTGGCTTCCTTGTCGCAGAAGAGCCATTTGAGCGCAATGCCGGCGATGCGTACGGTCTTCATGTCACACGTTCCTTTCAGCAGTGTTCACGAGTACAGGTGGCCGCCAGTTTGTGGAAAGCCATGTCCGTAATCGTCGGCCGTAATCGTCGCCCGACAGTTCCGTGTTCTACCCCGAGCACGAGTACGAGTACGCGCTGCGCGAAAGCATGAAGTCTTCACGCCCCCGCCTCCTCACCCCTCCCTTACTCCATTCAACACCACCCACACGGGTGACGACCAGGCCATCTCGCCGTCGGACTGGGTCACCCGGACGTAGTAGTACACTTCCCGGGCAAGGGGGGTGTCGTGAAGGTCATCGCAGAACTCGAACGACACAGCTTCGCTCTCCGGACTGACCGTGTGTACATCGACGTTGTTCCGGATCACGTCGACCTTGGAGATCTCCGCGGTGCCCACTACAGATACCTGCACCCGGACGGGTTCTGTGGAGCCTTCCGCCCGCGAGATCTCGCTGCCCAGGGGTGAGCCGTTAACTGTTGTTTCCAGGATGATGCGCGCGCCGGAGGTAGCATAGCAACGCCGGTCCCACATCGCCTGGAAGATGCTCTCGCGGGTGAGTTCCCCGGCCCACACCGCGGCCAGCGGGGTTCCCCGCCAGGAGCCGTAGGGGGTATGGCCGGTGTGCGTGTCGTGCGCATCGGAGGAGCCGATCACGCCCAGGCGATAGCCGCGGGCCAGTGCGTCCTGGTAGTAAGACCCGCCCGAAAGCAGGCCCTTACCGATGCCGTGCCGGGGTGAGAAGCCGTGGACCACGTCGGGCTTCTCGAAGTTGCCGTGACAGGAAGTCACCTCGACCAGGCGCTCAACGCGCGGGTCGTGGTAGCCCCAGTCGATGGCCATGGCCGGAGCGGCCAGTTGGTGCGGGATGAGCATGCCCCCGTGCCCGGCGACCCAGTCCCAGACGTCCTCAATCCTGCGGCTCTTGAGACAGGGCACGTCCAGGGTCTTGAAGTACGCGTTGCGGTCCCCGTAGGGGGCCGGCCAACTGAATTCCGACCCGAGCAGCGTCACGAAGCGGTGTGGCTGGTGGTACCGCGCAGCGTATTCTTTGGCGGTCTCCCACTTCTCAGGATGATTGGCCAGCGCATGATCACCGGAGCTCGCGAAGTCCAGCGCGGCGTAATCGCGCGCATAGCGGTACAGGAAATCAATGGGCAGCCGCCCGTCGGACTCCGTTGAGTGCGAGTGGATTTCGCCCCAGTACAGGCGCCGCTCCGGATTCTCGCGGCAGGACACCGGGTTGCTGCGGCCCGCAAGCCCGCTCTGCCGATCGCGGACGAGTATGCGGCAGACCCTGCCGGAAACCGCGATTCCGCGCTCACCGGGCAGTGTCCTGCGCGTAACGCCGGCATCCGCCTCGGTCAGGACCGCCAGGTCGTCCGGAAGCTCCCTGGGCGCAGCGTCGGCGCCCGCCGTTTCCGCGCCCAGTTCAAGGCGACCGGAATACGCCAGCTCCCCGGGAGTCACGCAGGGGTAGCCGATACCGTCCTCGGCGCGGATCACTACCGGCATGTCCCCGCCGGGCTCGACGATCGACGGTGCGATCACCGCCAGGCGCGCCGCCGGCCCGTTGGTGATGCGCAGCACCGGGGCATCCGCAGTGACCAGCAGTTCGGCCTCCGCTGAGGGGCGCACCGCAACGGTGAAGGCCAGGTCCACCATGTCCTTGTTGGATACGATACCCGGGCCGCCAGCGGAAGTATCGCCCATGAGGACCTCGAGAGCGTCCCCCTCCCGGAGGCCCCCGGAGGCTACGCCGATGACCAGTTCGGAAAGCGCGTAGGGCCGGGGGAAGAGCATCAGCTCTACGTCGTCGCGCGAAGCGGTGACGCTGACATAGCCCTCGCGCTCCGGAAAGCCGGTCTGCATCGCGCCGGCCTTCCAGAGGTGCGGGTGCTGAATGCGGATCTCGCCCCCCGGCTCGACGCCGCCGGGCCCGACGGTAACCCTGAGCGTATACACTACGTGAGAGGCCACCGGGAAGCTCCGGTCCGGGATCAACTCGGTCCGCCCCCACTCGACGCGTTCGGCAACGTTGGCCAGGTTGCGGTCACCGGCCTTGAGCCCGGGATGGCCGAAGGAGTACTCGGCCAGTGCGGAGAGCATGTTCCTGATGTAGAACAGATCCCGGTCGTCGCCGTCCAGCAGGCACTCGATGGCCGGGTCTTCCACGATGATGTGCTCGGGCGGCTTGCCGCGCGAGAAGTGCATCTTGAAGATGACGCTGACGAAATCGCAGTCCCCGTTCCACAGGTTGCACGGCACCGCCACCTCGGCACTGCGGCGATACCCCGAGAAGAAGTAGCACGAGAGAAACCGGCGGAGGTTGAAACGCAGATGATCTCCGCCCGCGGGCGGCTCCGAGCCGCCAAGTGCGGTGGTGATCTTCGCTGGGTTGATGGAGACACCCAGCCGTTCGGAATCAAGCTCGTGGAAAACGTCGCGCGCGCCCGTCATGGACGCCAAGGCGCCGGACTCCGGCTCCAGACCGACCGGTATCTCCGGGATGTCGGCCGCCTCGAGCACCGCCTCCAGCTCCCTGAGTTGTCGAAGCGCCTCCTCGACTTCATCCCGCTCGTTGAGACCGTTGAGCGCCGGGGTCTCCACACGGACCATCGCCGCGCCGATTTCTCCGGCCGCGCGAAGGGCCGAAAGCACGACATCCGTGAGCAGGCCTTCACCCGCCTTCGGGGCATGCACGGTATTCACGGCACCAACCTTCAACCCGGCATGGGCGCATCGCTCCGCAAGCGTCCGCAGACCGTCCGCCTCGAGGTCGGAAGGCGTCGCCACGGCGCGCAATCCGAGTTCCGCAAGCCCCTTGAGCCGACCGGCGTCACAGGCCCCGGCCCCGGAAGGAAGCTGGTAGACGATGTTGAACAGCTCAGTCGCCGGGTGCTTGAACGTCATCAGTTGACCCCTTCGTCTTGGTGTTGATCAGCTTTCGGTCCAGCGTAGGTCGCATGTTCAGCTCGTTGCTCAGCTCCCTGCCGACTTTCGGAAGATCCTGGAACACACTTGTCACCGTGGCTTTGCCTGTCGGCGGAACAGACTTCTGCAGCACCATAGAATCCCGCAAGGCAGACCACAGGCGGCCCTGCGGGGCCTCGGCGAAGGAACGTTCCGGCGGATTCATGGCTGGCATCCGGAGACAAGCATGTTCTGAGCCGTCGCCACTGCTGCCGCTGTGGGAGCGACGGCATCTTCATCTGGCCTCTTCCGTTTCGGACACTCCCACATCCACGAAAAGCACCTCTACGCCACCGCCTTCGGTCTGAGTCAACTGAATGGTGTTCTTGCCCTTCTTCATCAGCTTCACGGGAACCCTCCAGGCGCGCAGCTCCTCCGGGTATCCGAGCGCGTTCTCCTTGTTGTTGTATCGCGAAGGAAAGGGCTCTGAAGTATCCGATGTCCGGGAAAGTTCCTGCCCGTTGAAGAGCATCTTGAATGACCTGCCCTTGCTCGTGCCCCTGGTCTGAATGCGCAGGCGGCCTGGTTTCTTCCAGCCGCCGGGAGGCGGGGCCATCGTCAACCGGAAGGTCGCCGTGCGGCCCCGTTTCATGAACACGGGAAGCACGTAGTCGCTTGCCCGCCAGACATTGCTTCCCGGGCCGAAGAAGTAGTGCTGTGCGGCGGGGGGCATCTGCATGGCCTTCTTCATCAGGCGAAACACTGCAAACGGAGGCTCCGTCATGACACCCGGACGCTCGCCGTTCTTGCGATAGTACATGAAATTGAAAAGGCTCATTCCGGACGCTCCCTGCGCCGCCGCGACCGCGGCCGCGGTCGTGAACTGTTCGGGGGTGGTCATACGGAACTGCTCCCTGCCCCTGCCGTGCAGGCGCAAGGTGGTCTGGGTCATCTCCAGAAAGAACTCCGCATCGGGGGCAAGCGCGGCCAGTCTCGGCAACTGGGTCTGCTGCTCGCACGAATAGAAACATGACAGGTTGAACATATCCACGCCGGCCGCGTGCCAGGCGGCGATGTCTATGCCCAGTTCATCGTACGTGGCGCTGTGATGGGGGATGCGCACACACAACCGCCGGCGTCTGCCCCCGGGTGAGGTGCGATCGAGTACTTTCCGGACCTTCCTGCAGAAGCCGGTCATGATCTTGAGGCGTTGGCGGCTGCTGGTCTTGTCCTTGCGGAAGAGCCGGGCGTAGCGCATGAAATCAAGCTCGAAACCGTCGATGTCGTAGTTCTCACAGATTTCGGTGATGAAGGCCAGCTTGTGCTGTCGCACTTCCGGAACGGCCCAGTTCAGGACCCGAGTATGCCGGGCCTCTCCGCGCGCCCGGCGGTTCTCCCTGGCATCTGCCATCGTCTTCAACTGCGCCAGCAGCCTCGCGGATTCCTTCGTCTCGGGTCCCAGTCGCCAGTCCTTGTGTTCCATCTGAAACCGGCTGGAACTCAGCGTCACGGGGCGAGGATGCTTCTTGAATTCCTCGGGTCCCAAATCCATCACCTCCTTGTGGTGATAGTCGTTCATGCGGAGCGAGACATAGGGCTGCGTACCACGTTCACGGCAGCGCTTGACGAAGGCCCCGACGATGTCACCGCCGCCCAGCATGTACGCGTCAAAAAAGCCATCACGGCACCCGTACCGCTTCTTGATCCAGGCATGATGTTTCCTGAACGGCAGCACCTTGCTCTTCCATAATGGTGACCAGCCCAGCCCCGGCTGCAGCAGGTGGATATCCGCGCCCGCGTCGGCCACTTCATCCACATCAGCGATCAGCATCGCCTCACTGAAACGTTCGCCACGCTTCTTCCTGCGATATGGGCTCACGCAGCTTCCGATGTGGGTGAGGTCATCGAGATAGAGAACCAGGCCCCTTCTCTTTGCGGAGTTCCGCTGGTCGGCGGCCTTTCCGGATGCCCCCGCGTCTATCCAGATTATGGTGGCAGGCTGGCCGGACTCCAGCCTGACCTCCAGTTCGTTCCTGCCGTCGCGGATCGCCTCCGCCGGAAGCGCCCACGCGGCCCTGTGCTTCCCGCTCGGGGTGATCATGGTATCGAAGGGGTTCCCGTAGAACCCGCCGAGGTCCGCAACCGGATTCAGCCTGCGCCCGTTGAACCTGGCGACCAGTTTCCGGTCGCCGAGCACCTCCTTGAAATGCACGCGCAGGCGCAGCTCTGTACCCTTCCCGACGGGAAGCATGTCCATGCCGAAGAAGAGGCTCTGGCCGTGCTTGAAGCGTCGCGGGAGCCGCTTCACGTAGGAAGCGTCTCCCAGCCAGTAGTACGGGGGCTGGGCAGCCAGGAACTTGCGGTCCACGAGCCCGGGCAGCACGTGGAACGGCGGCTCCCGGTAGTCGACCACGCCCTTGCGGAACATGCGGTAGTAGACGAAGTTGAAGAGGCTGACCCCGTCCGCGCCACGCGCGCGGGCCAGCCGGGCCGTGGTGTAGAACTGCTGGTCGCTGGTGCGGGGACACGGATTGGTGCCGTAATTGCGGCTCTTGTGGAAGTGGGGATTCCTGCCCGCCACGTGGGTCATCTCCACGTAGATCGCCGCGCCGGGAACGAGTTTCCGGACCTTTGCGGCGTCCGTGTTCTGCGTCGTGTGATACCACCCGGAGAGGTTGAACATGTCCACGCCTGCCGCGTGGAGCTTCTTCACGTCCAGGCCCAGTTCGGGGTGCCTGCTGAGAAGCAGCGGAATGCGCACGCAGAGCCACTTGCGCTTGCCACCCTTGCGGTCCAGGGCCTTGCGGACCTTCGACACGAAACCGGTGATGACCCGGATCCGCTCCCGGGGTGTCGGCCCGTTGTCCCGGAAGAGCTGGCTGTGCCGCAGGAAGTCCAGCTCCAGGCCGGCCAGGTCGTACTTGTCCGCGAGCTCGGCGATGAGCTTCAGCTTGTAGGCCCGGACCTGGGGCACGGCCCAGTCCATGCCCCGCTTGCCGTAGTATCCTTTCCGCTTGTAGTGCTCCGGATCGATATGCCACTCGGGGTGCTCGCAGTAGAAGCGACAGGAGACAATGGAGCGCTGCGTCTTGTCCCGGTAACACTCCTGCGCATGCACGTCGTTCAATCGCAGAGATACAAACGGAGCCATATTGTGTTTGCGACAGGTATCGATAAGGACCTGGACCATGTCACCGCCGTTATACACGTACGTTTCGTATCCGCTTCCGCTCCTGTTGCCGGACACGGTCTTGAGCCCGGTGCGCTTCATCCACCATTCGTAGAAGTCGGGCTCCACCTTGCTCTGCCACCAGGGCACCCAGCCCATCCCCGGGCTGAGGAGGTAGCAGTCCACCCCTTTGCCGGCGACCTCCTCGATTGAGGCCACGAGCTTCTTCTCGGTGAAGCGCTCTCGCTTCTTGTGATAGGGGCTCCTGCAACCCGCGGTGTTGGTGGTGTCGTTGTTGTACAGCAGCGTGTAGGGGGCCTTGACCCGCTTCTTCACTGCCTTGCTCTCGGAGACGGTCGCCGCGCACCCCACCGACGCCGACACAAGGAAGACAAGTACCGACACCAGTGCCGCGCTTTCGAACGAGGTCATGCCCATGCTCCACCTCCCGGGTCATTCTCTCTTCAGTACACCAGCGTCCCGAAGCCATCTGGCAGGCCCGTGAAGAACTCCCTGCTGCTCAGGCCCGCGCGTGGTTGCCTCTCCGGTGAATGGTCTTCAGGAACGCCTCCTGTACACCCACTCGCCTTCGCACACCGGGAACGCCGGCCGGCGGGCCCCCTTCCAGAACTCGGCGGCCTTTGCGCGAAACCGGGCCACGGTTTCGGCGTGCGCCGCCTCGCCCGCCAGATTGCAGCGTTCCCCGGGATCGGAGGCCAGATCGAAACACTGATCGGGCCACTCGGGCATTTCGTATGTATTGAACTTCAGATTACCTTCCCGGATTGCGAGCTGGCGACCCTGCGCCCAACGGTGCCGTTTCTGCTCGTCCGGGTTGCAGTAGCAGTTCAGTTCGCTGTACACGGTGCGTGGTTCTGCTTCAGTGCGGTCATCGGTCAGAAGCGGCGCGAGCGAAATGCCGTCCAGTTCGTCGGGTCTGGGAATCTCGGCGAGATCGCAGAGAGTCGGGTAGAGATCCAGGTGACTGACAGGACCGCGAACAGTCTTCGGGGCCCAGTTCGCCGAGGGGTTGCTGATCATAAGCGGTGGGCGCATGGCCTCCTCGAAGAAGACATACTTCTCCCAGAGTCCGTGGCTGCCAAGCATATCTCCATGATCGGAATGGAAGGCGATCACAAAATCGTCAAATACATTCAACGCTTTGAGCCTCTCGATTACCTTCCCAAACAGCTCATCCGCCTCACTGATCATCCCGCAATACGCTGCCCATGTTCGCTGAACTTCCCGCTCACTCACATCCTCACCTATTGTTAACGACTGCCCCTTGTGGCAAGGATGGTCGTCGGCAGAATTGTCTACAATCGGCTGCACGCGGTTGAGGTAATATCGGAACCATTCCTCGCGGCAGATATAAGGAAAATGCGGCATGTAAAGGCTGACCTGCAGCAACAGCGGGTTGAAGCCAATGCGGTCGTAATCCAGGCCACCGAAATACTGGTCCAGAAACATCAGCGTACCGTCCACCGAATAGCGATCATGCCGATTCCAATAACCTTCACCATAGCCCGCTTTGCTTACCTCATCGGCCCAGATCCATTTACCGCAACCGGAGATACTAGGGCGCCCCTTTGCCCGGTCCTCGCCTTCGACCTTGACCCACGGTCGCGACGGACCGACCTGGTCATAACCGATGCGACGGTTCCAGCCCTTCATCTGGTCGGGGCCCTGCAGATGCATCTTGCCGGCGGCCACCGTGTGATAGCCATGCGCGGCGAACCACGCCGGATAGGTGATCACGTCGGGCGCGATGTCCTGCCCCCAGTCGCGGCAACCGCTGTTCTGTGGATACATGCCGGAGAGGATCGCCTGGCGACCCGGCACGCAGATCGGCGACGGGGTGACCGCGTCCCGGAAGTGGACGCCGCTTCCCGCCAGGGCCTCGATGTTGGGCATTCGCACGTAGGGATGCCCTTCCATCGGCGTGAAGTCCGAACGCATCTGGTCGAGCATCAGGATCAGGATGTTGGGGTTCTTCATGCACCGTCACTCCTTCGCCGCCGGGCTGTGGCAGCCCTGGTCCTCCAGCGCGGCGCGCACGCGGGCCGGGTCTACCCCCCGCACCGGCATGCCGTCGCGCACGGCCACGGCCGCCGCAACGCCGGCCCCCTGGCCGACGATCATCGTGACCGACTCGACTCGCAGCATTTCGGCGGGCGTGGACGACACGCTGCGCCCGCTACCGACGACAAGGCCCTCGACCTCGGCCGGCAACATGCACCGCAACGGAACGTCGAAGACATCCCGATCCTTCTTCCACCTGGGCCTGGGGACGCCCCAGCCCACGGCGTCGTCGAACGGCAAGCCGTAGGTTTCCTCAGTCAGGGTGAACTCGCAATCCAGCCAGCGGGTCTGGCGCACCCCCAGCATGGTGCTGGTGTGGACGACGTGACTGTCTTCGCACCCGGGCAGTCGCTTCTTGAGAAAGGCGGCGACGTGGTGGGCATGCTTGCGCCCCGCCCGCAGCAGGTCGGACAGGCGCACGCCGTCGGGTTCGTCGAATTTGACCTGCCCTGTGTTGATGTTCAGCGTCTTCATGGCGCGGATGCCGGACATCTTGAACGCGTGCATGTCGTGGAACGCGCCCCATTCCTTCGAGTAATCCCCGCGCTCAATGGCCTCACCGACGGTCCTGGGGAGTTTCTCGCCGTAGTGTTCGAGGATGAAGTAGCCGTCCTCGTAGAACTTCAGCATGTTCTCGACGCTGCGGCCCTTGCCGTACTCTTCCGGGTTTTCGCGGAAGAACGCGACGAGCCGGTCCATGTCCACGTTGCACAGGCGGAACATGAAACTGTGCTGCGCATTGGCCTTGCGCAGGGGAACACCCGCGTAGTTCGCGACGTCAGCGTCGCCGGTGGCGTCGACAACGCAACCCGCCCGCAGGACCCGGTTGCCCGAACGGTTGGAGATCACCACGCCTCGCACCGTCCGGTCCTCGACCAGGGCATCGGTTACCGTCGTGCCGTAGAGGATATCGACACCGACCTCTTCGAGCATCTCGTCCATGGCCAGCTTGGCCAGTTCGATGTCGAAGGTGATGTGGAAGTTGTGCGACGGCCAGTTCTCGGTCGTCGCCCCCAGCCGCACCAGGCGCTCGACGAGTTCCAGCGGCCGGCCGCCCACGATCAGTTCGCCGGTGCTGCTGTGGAAGTGCCGGCACATGGTAGCTTCCATCGTGGCGGTGGCGACGCCGCCCGCAAACGACTGGGCCTCGATCATGGCCGTGCGCGCGCCCGCACGGGCTGCCGCGGATGCCGCGGCCACGCCGGCCAGCCCGCCGCCCGCGACCACCACATCATATTCCCCGGCGAGCGGCAATGACCGCACATAGGGGTTGCCGTTCGCATGTTGATGAGTCTTCTCGTCGGCACACATCATCCTTCTCCTTGTTTTCACGCCAGCGCCATGTCCACGAACGTCAACTGCGCCTTCTCAAGTCCCTCGACCAGTTCGACCTCGATCTGATTCTCTCCGTCTTTCAACAGCTTCGCGGGAACCTGCCATGCGCGATGCTGACCGGGCTCACCCAGCAACTGTGGATAGGGATTCTCGTAGGGCTCCGAACGATCGGCGGTTTCTTCAAGCGCCACGCCGTTGAGCGAAGCGGTCCACATGCTGTCCCCGAGATCGACATCACATTGAATGCGAAAGCGGCCGCCCTTCATCCAGCCGCCTTCGGCCGGCGCGAGATCCTGCGTGAACTTCAACGGTTTCCCGGGCTCCGCGATCCTGGGCGGCGGCACCTGCGCTCCTTGATGATTCCAGCCCTGGACGATGACATGCTGCGGCTGTTTCGCACAGAACGCGCGATCACCCAGTCCCTTGTGGATCTCGAAGGGAGGCTCCGTAGCGGGGCCGTGTTCCCCGACCCCATGTTCGCGGTAGTAGACGAAGTTGAAGGTGCTGCAGCCGTCGCAGCCCCGGTTGTAGGCCAGGTGTGCGCCGGTGTAGTAGTGAAGCGGGGTGGCCCGGCGCTGAATTTTGCAGTCGTACCTTAGCCCCTGGTTCGCGTCGGGCTTGTACTGCTGAACGGTGTGACACATCTCGTAGTAGAGGGACACGTCGTCACCGGTCAGCTCGCGGATGGATGCGAAGTCACCCCAGTGCTCGGTGTAGTAACTGTGGGAGAGATTGAACATCTCGACGCCGACGCCCGCCATGGCAGCCGGGTCGATGCCCAGCGCATCGTGCGTCGCGCGCCGCACCGGGATCCGCACGCACAGCCAGCGATGCCGGCCGTCGGCACGATCACGTTTGTCGAGTTCTCCGCGCACGTCCCGCACGAACGAGGTGATGATTTCACGGCGCTGCTCACTGGTGGTCTCGTTCTGCCGAAAGAGATTCCAGAAACGCAGGAAATCCAGTTCGAATCCATCGATGTCGTACTGCTCGATGAGCTCCCGGATGAATGCGAACTTCGACGCCCGCACCTCCGGCACAGCCCAGTTCAATGCCCGGTCCGGCCCGGCACTGACGTCTCCGATGCGCCATTCAGGATGCTTGACGTGGATGGGAGAGAACGCGTGCCAGACCCAGCTCGGGATCTCGTCGCGAGGCATCGCAGAAAACTCATGACCATGCACATCATTGACCCGGAAAGAGATGAACGGCGTAACGCCCTTCTGTCGGCATCGCCTGCAGAAAACCTCGACCATATCCCCGCCATTGGCCATGTAGTTGGCGAAGCTGTTCTCCGACGGATCCATGCCGGTCTGCTCCTTCATGAACCGGATGTGCTCCTCAAACGGATACACCTTGCTCTTCCACCAGGGGACCCACCCAAGTCCGGGTTGCAGCAGGTGAACGTCGATGCCCATATCAACCGTTTCGTCCACCGACGCTTCCAGCATGGCTTCGGTAAATGGCGGCGAGATGTACTCCTCTACCCCGGCCTGCGGGTTCTTCACGAAGGTCCGCTTCGGGCTGTAGGGGCTTGAACAGGTGTTCATGTTGGTCGTGTCGTTGCTGAACAGGACCTTGTATGGAGCTTTCACCAGTGGTTCCCTCCCTCGAGTCGGCCTTCAGGCGACTGGAGCGTGGTTGAAGCGGCTAGTCCGCGGAGGAGTACGAGTACGACGCTTTCGCGCTGAACACATCTCAACCTCATCCCTCCTCAGGCCAGTGCTACGTCCAGGTACAGAATGCGCGCTTTTTCTAAACCCTCTTTCAACTTGATCTCCAGATCGTTGAATCCGTTCCTGAGTAATTCCGCGGGCACCTTCCAGGCGCGATACTCATTGGCTTCTCCCTGCAACTGGGGATAGGGATTGTCGTAGGGTTCCGAGCGGTCCGCGGTTTCCTCAAGCGGCACGCCATTGAGGGATGCGGACCACCTGCTTTCGCCCATGTCGCCGTCGCCCTGGATGCGCAGTCTTCCGCCCTGTTGCCATCCATCCTTTGGCGGCGCCAGGTCCTGACTGACCTTGAGGGGCTTGCCGGGTTCGACATTCGCCGGCAGCGGCGTCCTGTCAAGGCCAAGCGCGTGCCACCCTTCGCTCACGACGTAGTGTTGCGGCTGGCGCGCACAGAAACCGGCATCGCCGATACCTCTGTGGATCTCGAACGGCGGCTCGCTGGCCGGCCCGCGTTCGCCGGTACCGTGCTCCCGGTAATACACGAAGTTGAAGGTGCTGCATCCGTCGCAGCCACGGCTTTGGGCCAGGTGCGCGGCCGTGTAGTACATGTGCGGCGTGGTCCGGCGCTGAATGGTGCAGTCGTACTTCGCATTGGGGTCGGCCGGTCTGCGCTGGTGGACCGTATGACACAATTCGAAATAGACCGAGACCTCACCCCCCACGATGTCGCGGAAACGCTCGTAGTCGCCCCGGCATTCCGTGTAGTAAGTGTTGGACAGATTGAACATATCGACACCTTCGCGAACCATCGCCGCCGGATCGATGCCCAGCGGATCGTAGCAGGCAACCTGAGCGGGTATCCGCACGCAAAGCCAACGGTGCCGACCGTCGGCCTGGTCTCGTTTATCGAGTTCCTTTCGTACATTTCGTACAAATTCATTCATGATGACACGCCGCTGTTCGCTGGTGGTCGACTCCTGACGGAAGAAGTTCGAGTTGCGCATAAAGTCCAGCTCAAAGCCGTCGATATCGTACTGCTCAATGATTTCCTTAATAAAAGCGAACTTCGAGGCCGGCACGTCGGGCATCGCCCAATCGAGCGATTTACCGTTCCAGTTATTAACATCGCCGAGGCGCCATTCGGGATGATTGACGTGGATTGGCGAGAAAGCATGCCAGGCCCAGCTCGGGATTTGCTCCTTCGGCAACTGCACAAACTCATGACCATGTACGTCGTTCAGCCGAAAGGAAACGAAGGGTGCGAGGTTCTTTTCGCGGCAGCGCCTGCAGAATACCTCAACCATGTCTCCGCCATTGGCCATGTAATTCGCAAAGCTGTTGGCCGAGGGATCCATACCGGTGCGCTCTTTCATGAACTTGATGTGTTCCTCAAAGGGATAGACCTTGCTCTTCCACCAGGGCACCCAACCCACGCCCGGTTGCAGGAGGTGGACATCAACGCCCACATCTGCGGTTTCATCAACGCTCGCTTCCAGCATACCCTCAGTGAAAGGCGGAGAGATGTATTCCTCTTTACCGGTTTCTGTGTTCTTGACCCAGGTTCGCCTGGGGCTGTATGGACTGGTGCAGCTGTTGATGTTTGTTGGTTCCTCGCTATTTCCAGTGGCCAGATTTATGCGATGGGGGCACAATAGGTGGCATGAATACACCAGAGAAGATGTTTGAGGAGCTCTTGAGGCTCGGGGAAGACTGGACGGTC